>JGI12048J13642_10514406_pt1 | contig 13898 bp, 9 predicted proteins | sample ElkSlonscriptome_16_FD_13642 | JGI IMG/M metagenome (IMG submission 13642) | reverse complement strand
TGACTCTTTACATATATAGTCTACCGTAATCAATCTGCGGAGATTGGTTACGCGTCCTCTGGCACATAAATGCCATGAAAGCCGAACATGACCGGATACGGCAAGGTCGCACGGGCAAGTTCATCCAGTGTTCGTGCATCTAATACCAGCAAAAACGAAGTCTCATGGGCGGCATCCAGAACAACGGACAACAACACCCCATCATCCTCTGCCTGACGATTCGGCGACGGCACAAATACCGGTTCTCCGGGATAGCAATCCGCTTCGTACCAGATAATATCATGCCCGCTCTGGACATCAATTTTCACAAGCTGATTATAAAAGCCCTGTTGATGCGCTTCATGCAGACCAATCCCGTACACATAGCGATAATCAGGATTTGTGTTGTAGTGCTTATAGTCGATATGGGGCAGTTCAATACAGGCATCAGAAATCAGTTCTGAGCGGACGCGTTTTCCCTTCAGGGGCACGATGAAGCGGGTCATGTTGCCATGTGGGAGCTGTAATGTCGGGTCTTTTAAGCGATTGAGATAGTATTGAGTGACGATGTCCGCATCAGGATAAGCATCAATATCCAGAATGAGTTCGTCACCTTGCTCATAGGCGTTTACATGATGGAAGGCGAAGAACGGGTCGCACTCATAACGCCCGACGAGTTCCCCGGTATGACGATTCAGCACATAAAACGGTGTACCGCGTTTTGGCTCCCAGTTGAAATTTTCGATAAACGGTTTCAGCCAGAATAAGAGGCTCAACGGATTCACCACTAGCGGAAATTCGGTCACGATGACATAATTTTTTGTCATGCCAAAGCTGTGCATATAGGACGGCTTACCAGTTCTGATAGCACCCATACGGACACTGTTCATGTCCTGATCCACACGGTAAGCGCGGTAATAGGACATCGCCCCGAAGCGCGTCACGATGTTGAACATATGCTCGTCGAAGAAGTGCGGATGTGCTGTCGTCATTTGCCCGACAAGCCCTTCTTCATAATTGAACACGCCGACAGATTTCAACGTTTCCGCATCAAACTCGACCTGAATTGGCGTTTCCGTGAGCGCCAGAAATTGATCGGCAAAATGCGCGATGCTCACTTTGGCATTGTCGGTCACGGTATGGTTGAACACCGCCATCGCACGCCCGAATAATGATCGGCACGGGTCGGTGGCAAATTCGGTATAGGTGATTTGTCCGGCATCTTTCGCACTTTGATGCGCCTGCGATTCCAGATATTTTCCGGCATAGCTCACCTGCCCGTTCTGGAACGCAAATTTATGCAACATGGCGTAGCCGTCGAACCAATGACGAAATTGCTGATCTCCGGCGTTGATTTTCCCCGGACCGTTACGGAGCAATGTACCGTGTAACCATGCTGGCATCGTGCCTGTTATGGGGAGATTATCAACAGAGACTTCATGATTGGCGTTGAACAACCCGTGTGTAGCCGGATTATTTTGCTGAGGCTGTATGTGTTCGCTCATAGGGCTATTGATACCGTCCTGCAATAAGTTCCGCCGCAATTTTACCAGACGAGATCACCGCTGGAACACCCGCACCCGGATGCGTACTTGCCCCTACAAAATAGAGATTTTCAAAGTGACTCCGTGTATGTGGTCGAAGCCATGCAGATTGCATTAAGGTCGGTTTTGAGGCAAACGCCGCGCCTTTATAACTGTTGAGTGTGGTCTGGAAGTGCATCGGATCAATGTAATGTTCAGCGATGATGTTGGACTGCAAATCCGGCAAATAATTATCCTCCAAAAATTGCATCACACGATCACGGAACGGTTGTGCATAGGTGTTCCAATCAATATCAGCATCCAGATTTGGCACAAGCGCCAACACATAGAAGGATTCGCACCCTTCCGGCGCGATGGTCGGGTCAGTGATGGACGGCATGTGCAAATACAATGATAAATCGTCGGGCATGCCTTTCGCACCGAAAACACTACGCAATTGACGCTTGTAATTATCTGCGATGATGATGTTATGATGCGCGAGTTTTGAATCGGTATAGCGACGTTTTGTGCCAAAGTAAATGACAAACAACGAATTGCTATAAGACATCGTCTTGAGGCGGGTTTTCATCACGGGGTTTTTCTGCTGTGATGGAATCAAGTTTTCATAGGTGAAGGCGGCATCGCCATTGCAGATGACCTGGTCAGCATAATGCGTCTCACCTGATTTTAGACGGACACCCGTCGCACGTCCCTCTTGAATGATAATTTCATCGACTTCACTGTTTAAGTGGATTTGTGCGCCCAGCTCTTCGAGTAAGCGGCCAAACCCAGCAACAATTGCCCCTGTACCACCCTTTGCATAATGCACACCCCATTCTTTTTCAAATTGTACAATCAAACCATAAATGGAGGGCGTGTCAAAAGGGTTACCACCGACGAGCAACGGATGAAATGAGAACACCTTGCGTAGAAATTCGTCTTTGATAAAGCGGGAGGTATACCCGTGCATATTTTGAAACAAGCCCATTTTGATCACATCAGGCATGATACCGAGCATACTCGTCAATTTATGAAAAGGTTTATCTGTATAGGGATGAAACGCCTCAAATACTTTTACAGTGTGTTCAACAAAGCGACGATAACCGTCTTTATCTGCTGGATTCCATTTTTCAATTTCGGCTAACATATCTTCGACATTATGACGATAATCGAAGGAGCGCCCGCTATGGTCAAAGACGCGATAAAAAGGATCAAGTGGAACAAGTTCAAAATAATCCTGCCATCTACGCCCGCTCATCTGCCAGATCTCATCAAACATATATGGCGCGGTAATGACAGTAGGACCACTATCAAATTTAAACCCGTTGATCTCCTGTTGATAACCGCGTCCGCCCAATTGGTCACGTTTATCAAAGAGTGTGACCTGCCATCCCTCCGAGGCAAGGCGTGCTGATGCCGCTAATCCACCAAAACCGGCACCTATGACGATGACTGTACCCTTGCTCATATGTTATCTCCTCATAAAACATAGCGGATTATCTGTTGATGTCGCTCAACCATAGTGAAGTCAAACGGCGGAGTTCACCCCGCGTAGCACCATAAGCGCTAGATTATCAGGTGGATAATGCCCACGCATGACTGTTCATATTGTTATTGCTGTAATGGTTAATGCGCTAGTTTGTAAGATTATGTTATAGCGATGAGCAGGCTAAAAGCGCCTTATAAGTTAATAATTAGAAATAATTGTGTTTTTGACTCATATTCGGAGCATTAAGGTGGAATATATGCGCTATAGAGAAGGGCTTGATTTCGTGATTAGATCGGGAGGAGATACGGTTTGATAGTGCTATCAGAGTGATTACACTTTCGTGTTACTTACCGTCGCTGTGCTTTCCGCTATAGGGCAAATTGAGCTTGTGGGCGAGTGCGTGAAGCAAGCTGTCCACAATTTCGTCATGTTCGGTATAGGTATAACCCGTCATGTAATCGCTACGAAAAGCAAAAAATAGCATCAATCGCAGATGCAAGACATCCAGACCCCAAGTTTGTGATGTTTGCCAGTGTTGTAACTGAATTTTGTACCATGAACGATAATCCAGCTCAAGCTCTTCGGCGATTTGATAGCCATCAATCAACGCGGCAAAACGTCGCCAATGCTTAAATTCTGGCAACACGAGCATCTGTGATTTCGCCTGTGCAACGGTGGTTGCTTTATTGTCTGTCATCTGAATATCCTTAGCGGACTGATACTTTTACGAGGCTTTTTCAGTGGATTATGTCGGGTAAATAACATCAGGAGCAACCCGGATGGATCGCCCCTGATTGACCTTAAAATTACTCTTTTGTATATGGTGTACCGAGCGCTTTTGGTGATGTAGAACGCCCGACCAGTCCCGCTAACACGACAATCGTCACGATATAGGGAGTCATCTGTACAAATTGAGACGGCACCGGTACTTCCAGAATCTGGAAGCGTGTTTCCAATGCACTGGCAAAGCCGAACAAAATCCCGCCAGCCATCGCCCCATAAGGCGACCACTTGCCGAAGATAACCGCCGCCAGCGCAATAAAGCCTGTCCCGTTGGTCATGTTATCGTCGAAGGTGCCTGTCGTCTCCAACGAGAACCATGCACCCGCAAGTCCGGCGATCATACCGCCGATGATGACGTTCATATAACGGGTACGGATCACATTGACACCAACCGTATCTGCCGCGTGTGGATTTTCGCCGACAGCGCGTGTGCGTAGACCCCAGCGGGTGTTAAACAGTACCATGTGTGTGACGACAACCAGCACAAACATCATCAGATAGATGGGCTTACCACTGAAGAAAATCTCACCCAGAATCGGCACATCAGCTAACCAGGCAAATACATCACCGAGCGCGGGCACATCCTCGAACAAGACCGCAAGCGGTGCGAGGGTTTCGCGGGTTGCGTCCGCATTGACGAGAATTTCTAGCCTTAGATAACTGGTCAAACCAAGCGCGAGGAAGTTAATCACCGTACCACTGATGATCTGGTCAACCTTAAAGGTGATGCTCAACCATGCGTGTAGGGTCGCCATCGCCCCACCGGAAAAGATCGCCATAAGAATACCGAGATATAAGCCCGCCTGACCGGGGACACTATCGGCGATTAAGCTATACATAATGAAGCCGAACGCCGCCCCCGTCAGCATCATACCTTCAATCGCAATATTCACCACGCCGGAGCGCTCACACCAGATGCCCGCCATCGCGCCAATGACGATGGGTGTGGCGGCACGGAACGTTGACGCAAGCATGGTAATCAGGTTGGTGTTTTTGCCCGCCGCCGCGAGGATCAACACGGTTGGAATAATCAGGATCGCGTTGACGATCAGCCATGTGTTTTTCGTACGTTCAAGATTCTGGTTAGGAACTAAGCCGACAATGCCACCGCCAATGTAAAGCAATGCGACGAAAATCGCCCAGGGCACGGTGGGTATGGTAATTTCTGGAAAGTTCTCGCCGAAGGTGAGCGTACTGCTAACATCTCCAGCAATTTGATTCGGTGTGAAGATCAGGATCAACATGCCGATGATGAGAAATGACACGGAGAAGATCAACGTGCGCGAAAGTTTAAAATTGTCACGCCATGAAGCGCGGTCTGCCGGTGCATTAACCGGTGCGGATGCTGTTGCCATAGATATGGTTTACCCTCCCCAGCCACTTGAGAATGTGGCGACTTTTTCATCTTCGGTAGCTTCTGGCACACGCCATAGATAACGGGTGATCGCGTCCGCGGCGATGAACATGATAATCAGTGATTGGATGACTGTGACTAGATCGTTGGAGATTCCAGCGCGTTCTTGCATCAAACCGGCACCGGTCAACAACGCCCCCCACAAAATCCCGGCAGGGATCATGTTCAGCGGATTGTTACGCGCCAGCAACGCCACCGCAATGGCATCGAAGCCCAGCCCGGCGAAGAATGCTGGTTCCATATATTGCTGAACACCAGAAATCTGAATAGTCCCGGCGAAACCGACCAGCGCACCGCTTAAGGTCATCGCAAGCATAAGGTTCCATTTCACGCTCATACCCGCATATCTAGCCGCGTTTGGATTTGTGCCGACGGTACGCAGTTCAAAGCCAGGCGTGGTGCGTTCCAGGAACCAATCCACAAACCAGACGGAAAAGACCATCAAGACCAGACCAATATGCAAATTATCGCGCACGCTGATCCATTGTAAGAACAGCCCCAGCAAGAAAACCATCGCACCATATACAAGCGGACGAATAACAATCGCCGGGTTATCGCTCAACACATCACGTCGTCGCCACAACCCATAACCAGCGGTCATTATCCCCGCGATGAGGAACCACACGACGGACATACTGGCAAAACCGGGCAATGATGCGGATTCTGCAATGTATGGTGTACGGGGCGCACTCGCACTAACATCTAACAACACAACCGGATCGGTGGATTTAATCAGCCAATCAACAAGGCGCACCGCCACAAAGTTCAGCATGATGGTGACAATCACCTCATGTGCCCCGGTATAGGCTTTAAGCACCCCCGGTATCCAGCCCCATAGCCCACCTCCGATCAATCCGGCGATGAGCACCAGTGTAAAGTGGATTAATGGGGGCAGGTTGAGGTCAACCATAAAGGGCACAAAACCCACCCATGCGGCAAGTGTCGCGCCGATATAAAGTTGTCCTTCCGCACCGATGTTGAACAGCCCAGCCTTAAAACCAAGCGCCACCGCCAAACCCGCGATCACAAATGGAATCGCACGGGTGAGTGTGGTTTCTAGGTTCGCCGGAAAAAATAGTAAGACGTTATTACCCGCACTGAAATAAGCAACCGAAGGGATGTCGTCATCAGTGTCTTCTGGTGTTCGGTTATCATCATAAATAATCGCTGTGCCGTCGGTTGAGCCATAATTGACCTGTAGCCGATTGTTCGGGCGTAAGATGATAAAGTTTTCATCACGCGAGGTGGGCAATTCTTCCGTTAAGGCGTTTTCTACAACTTGATCGCTGACGAGCGATGCTTCATACAGGCGTAGGGTCAGGCGCAACTGATTGGATAGGTTTGGAATATCATCGATTGCGATGCTTGCCGCTTCAAATTGTGCTTCAACCTCTGCCAGTTCAGTTAAGCGCTCGGCACCGGATGTGTTATCCGTACCCAGTTCAAACACCTCTAGCATAGTGTCTGTGGTGTCGTCATTCGGGTCAATGCCCGCTTCATCCAGAATAATCAATTGTGACAAGACACGGGACAGCGTGACAATGCGATATTCGTTGATGAGCGAAAACATCTGCAAGAGTTGGTCATCATCATAGGCGCTCGCGGTATCGACAAATGTTTCAATCTCAGCCCGTTGGTCGTCGCTAATATCTTCCGTGAGAGCATAACTTTCTGCAAGGTCACCGACATCGCCCCGATCAAGGTCATCTAAAGCAAGGATCAATGGCGTAAAATCGCGCAGTGTATCCGCACCAATTTCCCTTATAGTCGGGATGCGTTCAGCGGCGGCAGTGAAGGATTCAGCGTCTGGAAATGCATCAAAGTCTGCTAAGAATTCGCCATAGTGACGCACATTATCCACGCCGATACTTACGAGCACTTCTGCACGTCCAGACAGGCGCAACAAATCATTACGGGTTAGCGGTTCTGGATTTTCGACATTGACTACCGCCTGTGCCTCGCCCCAATTTTGTGCAAGTTGTAGGGCTAAATTTGTGTCGTTGGCGCTCAGTTCAGGGTTTACGGCGATGCCGATGGAGCCTTCTAGCAAAGAACTATAGGCGGTTCCTGCCAGGCTTAACCCGCGCCCGAGGTTGCCCTCTGCGCCGGTCAGCACCATAAATGGCACGGTAATAATCAATGCAGTTAGCACCGCGAGAATGGGCACAATGGAGGCGGATACCCGGTGCCATGCCCGCACGAAAGGTGCCAGCATAGACGGGGGTGCCTGTGGGGTAAAGGTTGCTTCTGCCATAAGTAATTTACTTCCCCTCGTTTTCTGCGGCTTCAGGCGGCATGTGGTGTACACCCGCCATCAACAAACCGATTGTTTCACGGTCTGCGTCTGCCGCATCCAAGATGTCGATAATTTCGCCCGCGTACATGACTGCGATGCGATCCGACAATGATAAAATTTCATCTAATTCGGTGGAGATCAATAACACCGCCGAACCATTATCACGCATTTTAACGATCTGTTTGTGAATAAATTCAATTGACCCGACATCCAACCCGCGCGTCGGTTGTGCGGCGATCAGCAAATGGCTATCGCGCGAAAATTCACGCGCAATAATCGCTTTTTGCTGGTTACCACCGGAGAGCGACTGAATCGATGTGAAGATGCCCGGTGTACGTACATCATATTGATCGACAAGTGCCTTCGCTTCGGTGTTGATCGCTTTATCGTTGGCGATAATACCCCGTGCAAAAGGTGCTTTATAGTATGTTTGCAGACGGATGTTGTCCTTAATCGGGAATGGACCTACCATGCCGTCTTTCTGACGATCTTCAGGCACATGAGCCACAAAAGATTCTGTGACCTGACGGGGCGAAAGGTGGGTGATCTCTTTGCCTTCTACCTGAATGTGCCCACTCTGGACTTCTCTTAGGCTGGTCACCGCTTCGATCAATTGAGTCTGTCCGTTGCCCTGTACCCCCGCTAATCCGAGGATTTCACCGCTTTTGACCTCAAACGAGATGTCCTTAATTGCCTGCAAGCCACGATCATCATTAACGCTGAGGTTTTGCACGCTCAAAATAGCCTCACCGGGATTTGCAGGTGTTTTGGTGACTTCTAGCAACACGTCACGCCCGACCATCAACGATGCGAGTGATTGTTGTGTGGATGTCTTGGGGTCTGCTTCGCCCACTACCTTGCCGAGCCGGAGAACAGCAATCCGGTCACAAATCCGCAACACCTCTTTGAGCTTATGCGTGATAAAGATGATGCTTACGCCACGGTCAATCAGCGTTTTCATCACGTCAAACAGTCCTTCGGTTTCTTGCGGAGTCAACACCGCGGACGGTTCATCCAAAATGAGAATATTCGCGTCACGGTAAAGCGCTTTGATGATTTCCACACGCTGTTGAATACCAACCGATAAATCCTGAATCAGCGCATCCGGGTTCACCTCTAAACCATATTGTTTGGAAATGTCCAGAATACGTTGACGGGCGCTTTTACGATCTAAGAACAGACCCTTCACCGATTCATTGCCGAGCATGATATTTTCGGTCACGGTCAACACGGGCACCAGTTGAAAGTGCTGATGCACCATGCCGATTCCGAGTTCAATGGCAATATTGGGGTCATGGATATCGACCTTTTGCCCACCGACGAAGATTTCGCCTTCAGTCGGGGTATAAAGTCCATAGATCATATTCATGAGGGTAGATTTACCCGCGCCATTTTCGCCAAGTAAACCAAGCACCTCACCTTTACGGAGAGTTAAATCAATGTGGTCATTAGCAAGCACACCGGGGAACCGCTTGGTCAACCCGCGAACTTCTAATGCCACCGGGGAGTCGCTCATAAAATGCCCCTCATACTTTAAATAATTGAGTGGTAACAATGGGACAGAGTATAACGGATGTTAACGAAATTTAAAGTATAGTGGTTACATAATTCACATGAAGCGGTTTGCAATTGAGATCAATTACGGCATGTGTTCATAATCTAATTCTTCCATCACCTGCAAAATCATAAGCATTGTCGCCTGAAAAGTGCTAACTTGTTGCTAGAATGGGTTGATGTACACTACATAATGACAACAGAACTGAATGTGTAAATTCTGATGTGTTCCAGCTAAAGGTTGCGTGAAATCTCGGCTAACGCTTATGCCACGTCAGCCATACGCCACGCTGACGCAATGCTGAACATGATGTATGATTGCGATGATATTTTGTTTGATTGTTCAACGATGCTAACCGTTTTTATATGTAAACTGAGTAGAAATAACTCCATGACTACAAATCGTCTATTTTGTATTGCCCTCATTACGTTGATACTCACAATTTTACCCGTACCGGAGCATACAAACGCGCAAGAACAATGCGAAACCGCGACCACCATCACTTATCCAATCGATACGACCCTATTTACGATGGTGCAAGATTATGGAGTCGCCAGCCCACGACATCAGGGACGCTTTCATACGGGTGAAGATTGGCATCTAGCTGAGGGACAAACGGCTGGTCAACCGGTACGCGCGATTGCATCCGGCGTGGTCACGTTTAGTGGACCGAACGGTTGGGGGCGTGATGGTGGTGTGATAATCATTCAACACACGTTTGAAGATGGCACGATTATCTGGAGCCAATACGGACACATCGCCGACAATGAGAGCGTCACGTTTCCGTCACGCTTTAGCTGTGTCGAGGCAGGCGAGATTATCGCGGTAGTCGGCGATTCCCGCCCCGCCCCACATCTTCATTTTGAGATTCGTGTAGCGAGCGACGGTACACCGGGTCCCGGCTACACGCGTGCAGACCCGTTTACGATGGGTTGGCGCAGACCCGCGCAGTTTGTTGCCAATCAGCAGGCATGGTCACAACCATCGCATCTCTGGCATGTCATCAACAGCACCTTTTACCCGACCACGCCACCGCTTGTGCTGAACGACAACAGTATGATGGTGATTGATGGCGCATTATTACGCGGAATCACGATTGACGGGCGGGTCTTGTGGCGGGTTGCGCTGGAAGATGCTGCTGTTGCGATTACCGGCTATCAGGGCAATCCTTATATCACGTATGCTGATGGCGAGATCGTCCGTGTAGATTTTGAGGGCAACCCCATAGAACGTTGGTCACTGGACTTTTTGCCGGACGACGCACCCTTTTATGTGGGCAATTCACCCGTTTACCCTACCGCAGACAATACACTTGTCGCGCTGTCTGAAGATCAGCGAGAGGTATTGTGGCGTGTGGAGGACATTCCCGATTTTAGTCATGTTCATGTCTCTGAACGCTTGATCGCGCTGGTCAATACTTTTGGAGATCGTTTACGCATCCTCACAAGAGAAGGGACATTGCTGGAAACCGTGACCTTGCGTGATGGCGCGAGTTTGACCACCGCACCCGATGGCAATTTGATTGTCTATACCGAAGGCGGATTATGGACAGTAGACGGCAACGCAACCTGGCAAGAACGGTTATCAGATGTTCCCGACGGAGGCGCGGGAAGTGCGGTAGCGGTGTTGCCGGATGGCGCAACTTATTTGCTGGATGGCGAGACGGTTACGGCTTATGACCCTAGCGGTATACAAGCATGGAACGCCCGTTTGCCCATCGCCATCACCGGACACATCACAATGATCCCGTATGACAATGGCTTATTGATTACCAGCACACATGGGCATATTGTCGTGGTACGACAAACGGGCGGGATTTGTGGCGTTACGCGCATCTTCGGTGATGACCGTGCTGATGTATGGCATGAACTTGGCACGGATGATGTGTTGCGCGTGAGCGTTGGCGATCAGATTATCGGCATCGATTGGCAGGACTTTGCAGGAACGTGCGCGGGATAATTGATAATCTGAAAAGGCTGTGAAAATTTGTGCGATAAACATTGCTTTCACACCAAACTAACGCATTGTCGTGTAGGATACAGGGCATCGTTTTATTGGTATCTAATGAGCCTATTCCCTCTATGACCACAACATCGTTTGAATCACATATCAAGTCACCGGAAAAAACGCCTTTGCGACAACACGCATGGCGATTATTGCGCGGTAGCATATATCTCATCTTAGAAGCCTATGCGATTGGCGTATTGGTTTTTTCATTGTTCGTGCTCATTGATCGCACCAACATGGCAGTTGTCGAGATACTCAAAACAGGCTTTTGGGTCGGGTTATGGACGGTGATTCCAGTATTGTTATTGACACTTATCCTACACTTCTGGCGGATTAGCGCATTACTGACGCTACCCACACTGATGTTAGGGGCATATTATGTGCCGATTTTACTGCCAGATAGCATCGCACCACCGGCTACAGATGCACGGAAGGTGATTGTGATGACATACAATCTATTGGCTGGTGCGGATAAAGCTGATGTTATGGACGAGACCGTGCAAATCATGATCGACTCCGACGCAGATATCATCGCTATGCAGGAATTAACCCGTCGCGCTATTGAGGTCTTTGAAGTGAGTGAGGACTTGCTCGCGTTATACCCTTATCATTACTTTCATCCTGAGCAGGGCAATCCGCGTAATGCCGCTAGCGGGCAGGGGATTTTCAGCAAATATCCGATTGTAGAAGATAATTTTTGGATTTATGATGAAGATATTATTCCAATTCTAGTAATTGCTCCCGGATATGTTCGGCGTGTTTCACACGGACATCAGCGTAGTGTGATTGATGTTAATGGACAACTGATAGTGATCTACAATACGCATCCATTTCCGCCATTTCAGTGGTTGGGTGGCATTACATTCGAGTATTTTGATGAAGAGGATTATTCACATCGCACCTCGATTCAAGATATGGTTGAACGTGCTCATTCCGAGACATTGCCCACTGTATTACTCGGTGACTTCAACATGAGTGAGCAATTTACGGAATATGGTTGGGTTACGGATCATTTTACCGATAGTTTCCGTGAGTCTGGTCAAGGCATGGGATTTACCTATCCAGCGGGTGGATTTGGTCTCTTACCGGAATTGATCCGTTTGGATTATATTTTCCACAACCATGCGCTCCGCAGTATAGATACACGCGTGCTGGATTCAGATAGTCCATCGGATCATCTGCCAGTGATCGCCACACTCCTAGTCGAATAACATCAGTGACATAAACGAACATAGCAACAAAAAAGGGATGATCATGGTGTTGACCATCCCTCGCATATTCAAAGTATTATGGGCTATCGTTTATGCTGATGCAGAATGTGTTATGCGCGGAAACTGATGGTAATCGTCATATTTCCAAGGCGAATGGTGTCGCCATCACGCAATTGATGCGGATCATCCGAATCAATCTGGAAACCATTTAAGAAGGTGCCGTTGCTACTGCCAAGATCACGAATGTGCAAACGCTTGCCGTTGAGTTCTAGGGCGGCATGTTGACGGCTAATACCCATCTGGAAGCCACCATACGCCAGCATATCAACATCAGGGCGTTCATTCGAGCGCGGGTCATCACGTCCGATAATCAGAGCACGTTTTTGCGGTAAGCGCAAGATCAACGGCGGGTTGCTCTCATCACCAATTTCCATACACAGGAGCATGGTATTTTCAAAGATCGATGATCCGCTAACATCCGGTGCGTTCATCTCTGCGAGTTCTTTGTCCTCCAATGCCTTACGCAAAATTTTCACCTGTTGCGTGTCCATCATGTCAGCATCTTCGCTGATGTCCAGAACAAGCGCAGGAATCTCTATTGTTTGTCGATAATCATTGACAATCGGTGCTTCTTCCGTCGGCTGAACAACCCTCGCGGCTTCACTGGTGATCGTTTCTGGTGCGTTCATCACCGCATCAACCTGTGAAATACTCGCTTCTTCTTGTGTTTTGAGCTTTTTATCTGCGAAATGACGCTGGGCAGTTTCTGCCTCGCGCTCAAAAAACGGATCAAGAATATTACTCACTCTGCGCGGTTCCAATGTTTCTGATGCGGGTGTGTCTACCCATTCGCTACCAGATAAAATTGTCCGACATTCCTGACACACTAAATAGCGTGCCGCATTGAGCGTGTCGCATTGTTTACAGCGTCGGCTACGCGCGGGGCGTGCCTGTGCATTATGATCAGATGATGCATGGTAGATAGCCATAATTTCCCGATTTACTCTCACTCTTCTTCAGATTACGTTTGTGGTTACGTGTGTTGTCGATTTATTACGGATACGGGTACTCTGTAACAATCAGGGTAATCATAGCATTGTGTAAGATCAATAGCAGTAGGTGATCCACTATTATTTACACAAATTTCGAATTTTTTTACAATCTTCATAGTTCTGCACCCTGTATTGTGTACAAACCCTATGGAATCTAAAGAGACTCAAACATGGAGTCCCTAAAAATTCTGGTATGAAGTGTGTTTAAGTCCTCGCTGTGCTGAATGATTCCTCTAACGCGGTCACCAATGAGTCGACATCAGCCTGTGTGTTATAGCCCTGTACGGAAATTCTTAAATGGGGCTTGCCCTGCCACACAATCGCCGGAACCTCAATCTTATGATCGGCATATAGTTTGCTTGTAAGCGCCATCACATCACAATCTGGCAAGCGAACGGTGAACATCTGCGCGAAGGCGGCATCTGGCGCGAAGGCGAATTGTCCGGTCATCTCGTTGATTCGGTTGCGCGTTTGCATAGCGAGTAAATGACAACGTTCGCGCTCAATATCCCAATTATATTGTTGCTGGAACTCAATAGCGGCGGGAATCGATAGAAAAGACGCAATATCACGCGTGCCCTGCCACTGA
>JGI12048J13642_10161260_pt1 | contig 13899 bp, 8 predicted proteins | sample ElkSlonscriptome_16_FD_13642 | JGI IMG/M metagenome (IMG submission 13642) | reverse complement strand
TCCATCCAGGACCACCATAGCTTCTATTCGGAGGTGGATCTCTCCAGGGGCCGCGACAGGATCCCGGCAACGGAATGGGAATATACCCTTGGGGCCGAGGGAAGTACACACATTGTGGATCCAAGAGACAACAACACGATCCTGGCATCGCTTTTTTACGGGAAACTGGCGAAAGCTACCGTGGACGGGTATCCTGGGGATATGCGTTTTGTGCTGCCTTCAACCTATCCCGAGGAGGATGATCTGCGCGGACAGTGGATGGCCCCGACCATCTTTTCCCCGCATAATCCGGATATTGTTTACCATGGGGTCCAGTATGTAATGAAGTCAACGGATCTCGGGGAGACCTGGGAGCGGATCAGCCCGGATCTGACCACCAACGATCCGAAAAAGCGCGGCGACATCAGCTACCAGACCATCACCGCCATCGATGAGTCGCCTTTCAGGGCCGGGCTTCTGTATGCGGGAACGGACGACGGAAAGCTGTGGAGAACGAAGGACGGAGGCGAGAACTGGGAGGAGATACTGGAAAAACCGATGCCCCGGCGCTGGATCTCCAGGGTGGTTGCCTCAAAATATGATTTCGGTACCGTCTATGTGACCCAGACAGGCAGGCGTGACGATGACGCACAGGTTTACATCTGGAGAAGTACCGATTTCGGAGCGACCTGGGAGGACCTTTCAGCAAACATCCCCATCGGACCGGTGAATGTGATACGGGAAGATCCGCATAATAAAGATGTCCTGTACGTGGGTACCGATGTGGGCGTATATATTTCAGAGGACAGCGGTGCCTCGTGGCAGGTGCTCGGTGATCTCACCTGCACCTATGTACATGATCTGAAGATCCATCCACGGGAAGGCATGGTAATTATCGCCACCCACGGCAGGGGAATGTTCGTGCTGGATGGGAATAAGATCGAACTATAAAAGAGCATTTAAAATATTGATTCATGAAACTTATCATCTATCACAATCCACGCTGTAAAAAATCCCGTGCCGGACTTGCCTTGCTGGAAGAGAACGGAGTGGAACCTGAAATCAGGGAATACCTGAAAGAGCCCCTGTCAGAAGAGGAAATGAAAAAGATCCTGATGAAACTGAACATCCCGGCAGCAGAGCTGGTGCGGACCCAGGAAGAGCAGTACAGGAAAGAACTGAAAGGGATGAACTTCACGGAAGATGAGTGGATACGAATCTACCTGGAGAACCCGAAACTGATCCGGCGCCCCATTGTTGAGACAAAATACAAGGCCGTTATCGGGGATCCGGCAGAGAACATACAACCATTGTTGTAACTTTTCAGTCATCTGAATAACAAACACGGCAATTCCCGGTATGAAAATGGCATGAGCGTGATTTTCTCCCCGGATAATTACCCGTGTTTAAATGATTTGAGCAAAACCAATAAAGAATAAGCGAATGAAAAGATCGATAGTAATCCTAAGCAGTGTCATTGCCTTTTTTGTTTTTTCATCCACATCCTGCGGTGATGATGAACCATTTGTAAATATCAAAGCCATTGAATCGCAAATATTCAATGAAATAGATGCATACAGAATTGCCAATGGGATTCCCGATGAAAACCCCTTCGTCCACCAGTTTGTCATGGTGAAAGAGGCGCAGATCTTCAGTGCGGGAATGGAGAGTACAGGTTTGGATACAACGGGCATCAGTGACCACTGGCAGATCATCCATGACAAGATCGGGGGATACAATGACCTGACATTGATACAGGCTACCAATGAGGGGACGGCAGCAGGAATTGTCGCAAACTGGACCTCCGATTCCACCACCGCCAGCCTGATGCTAAAAGACTATTCCCAATGTGGAGTGGGACTTCACACAGGTTCAGACAACGTGAATTATGTGACCGTCCTGATGATGAAGGTGGACTGAGGTTCAGCCGGCAGTCAGCAGTCGGCAGTCGGCAGTGGATGCGGATGATCAATCTGAAAGGTTCAAGAATCAATCCCTGCAAAGGAGGCTATTTGCATTGTAGTTCATTGATCTTTTGAGTAACTTTAGGGTTAAAATTAAACCCTATGAGCTACCGCATTGAAAAAGACACCATGGGCGAGGTACAGGTACCTGCCGATAAGTACTGGGGCGCCCAGACACAACGTTCACTGAACAACTTCAAGATCGGGAATGTAAAGATGCCCGAAGAGATCATCCGGGCATTCGGTTATCTCAAAAAAGCTGCAGCCGCAGCAAATCTCGATTTGGGCGTATTGCCAAAAGAAAAGGCCGACATCATCATGGAGGTGTGTGATGAGATCATTGAGGGCAAACTCCACGACCAGTTCCCGCTGGTGGTTTACCAGACAGGCTCGGGCACACAATCGAATATGAATGTCAATGAAGTGGTTGCAAACCGCGCCCACGTACTGCTCGGGAACAAGCTTGGCGAAGGAGAACGCCTGATCCATCCGAACGACGATGTAAATAAATCACAATCTTCCAATGATACCTTCCCAACCGCCATGCATATCGCAGCCTACCAGGTCATCATGGAACGAACCATCCCCGGAGTGAAAGAACTGCGGGATACCCTTAAAAAGAAATCTGAAGATTTTATGGATGTGGTAAAGATCGGACGTACCCATTTCATGGATGCCACACCACTTACACTCGGACAGGAACTTTCGGGATATGTTTCGCAACTGGAACACGGATTAAAAGCCCTGGTCTTTTCATTCGACCACCTGTCTGAGATCGCCCTTGGAGGTACAGCGGTCGGCACCGGGATCAACACTCCCGATGATTACGACAAAGTGGTGGCAGCATACATCGCTAAATATACTGAATTGTCGTTCGTAACCGGCTCCAACAAGTTCGAAGGACTTGCCGCACACGACGCGATCGTTGAATCACATGGGGCACTCAAGACGCTTGCCGTCAGCCTGATGAAAATAGGAAACGACATTCGCATGCTGGCCTCGGGACCACGATGCGGGATCGGGGAGATCATCATTCCTGCCAACGAACCAGGTTCTTCGATCATGCCCGGGAAAGTGAATCCCACGCAGGCCGAAGCACTGACCATGGTGTGTGCCCAGGTAATCGGCAACGATGTGACCATCAATGTAGGTGGCAGCAATGGCCATTTTGAGCTGAACGTCTTCAAGCCCGTCATGATCCACAATTACCTGCAGTCGGCCCGACTCATCGGCGATGCCTGCCTCTCCTTCAATGAGAATTGTGCGATAGGGATCGAACCCAACCATGAACAGATCAAGCTAAACCTCGATAATTCATTGATGCTGGTCACCGCACTCAATACGCATATCGGGTACGAAAAGGCTGCCGAAATTGCCAAAAAGGCCCACAAGGAAGGGACTACGCTGAAAGAGGCTGCCCTGGCACTGGAATACCTGACCAGCGATGAGTTCGATGAATGGGTTGATCCATCAAAAATGATCGGGAAGAAATGATTACTGGTGGATAAACACGAAGTCCCCGCCTTCATCCCCCACATTCTGGATTGTTCCATACTGAGGGACATTGTCACTGTTGTTCATCACTGCAGTCCGCATACTTGAGAAAAGCTCTTCCGAGGTAAGGTAATCCTCCTTATTTTCGTTCAACCTTTTGATCAGGTACTCGATAAATACGCTCTTATCTGGCACTTCCGTCAAGGTGCCGCTTGTGATGGCTTTCCGACTTGGCAGTCTGTATAACTTCTCAATGGTACCCCTGTTGTTAAAAGCCTTCCGGGTCTTAAAGATCCCCCCGCTGAAGCAGGCATCTGCGATCAAAAGCGTATGTTTTGTCTTGAGTACATTCAGGTAATTGGTCAGGTCCGTATTCGGCAGCCAGTTCACTGGATTGTCACTTTCAGCATCACTGGGAAGCCAGTATCCTGTCATCATCTCCTCGTCCCAGAAACCATGACCTGCGTAATAGATCAGAAGGTTGTCTTCCTCGTTCACCTTCCCCCGCATATGGTGGAGCGTCCCGATGATATCTGCTTTGGTCGGATTTTTCAGGTAGGTAATGTCCTCTTCGTTAAAGGTATATTTTGAACTGATGATCCTGTAAAACTTGTCTGCATCATTTACCGGTTCAGACAAATCGTTAATGGTGGGATCGTCATAGTCCTGCACCGCGATGATCAGCGCATAATACCGTGCACTGGATAGGTCATAGTTGATGTATACCTGGTCCTCAATTTTTATACCGGATATCCCGACCCCCTCAAGCTTTACCACATTATTCCCCAGGGCAAGGTCGATGGACTCTTCCACCAGTACAGTGTTCCCCGATCCTGGTTTCACGATGATGTTTTTGTGGAAATCACCGTTCAGGAATACATTGATCACCCTGAGTTGCTCTTCAAGACTTACCTGTGCCCTCAGCATATAGTTATTCCTTGAAGTGTTTACCGTGCTGAATGTTGGTGCGATCCAGGCAATCTCATTATTCATAGCCGTACTTGCGGTAGCTTCTGAAGTTGTGGTAGTGATCTCCGGCTTCATCACCGGGGTATACTTTACGGAAGAGACGTTGCGTTCAGCAGATTCCGAACCTGATTGTTTTTTCGACATCTGCACCTCCACCACCCCACTGCTGGCCTTATTTGACTGTCCGGATAACGGACCTTGTCCGACCAACGCATACAATCCAATTATTAAAAAAGCTCTTTTCATCCCGGTAATATTTAAAATACCACTCCAACCCCGATTGTTACGTCATACAAATAAGAGAAATAAGAAAACCCAAGGTTCACATTCACCCTGTTTTTGATCACCCCGATCGCACCAATCTCAAACTCAAATTCATCCAGATAATACCCCGCACCTATTCCGGTAAAACCATGCAACCTGAATTTCTCCCAGGCTTTAATCTCTTTGGTTACGCCACCGGTGACTGAAACCAGGTAATTGCCAACCCAGTTGCCCCAAAAATCGACATAATAATAGGGATCCCAGCCGCCATACCTGAATCCTGCGTAAAAACCCCAGTTGCCCAGTGTCCCTGCACGGATACCCAGTGGGTGCAAGGAACTGCCGTTGTATCCGGCAAAAAACTTTCTCTTTTCCTGCTCCTGGTCCAGCATCACCGACCCCTTATCCACGACCTTTTCATCTTCTACCTTCTCTCCATCCTCCTTCTCCAGGTCGACCTTCACGAAAAACTCCACACTCCCGATCTCCTCCACATCTTCGAACACATCCCAAACGATCGTATTAAAACTCTTGCCACCACGGATATTCGAGCCCACATCACCGATCACTGCCCGGGGTTCAAACGCCGGACCCTCATCAATGCTGCAGGTAAGAGTGACGTCGTACAATTCATCTGAAGTACTGCCCCCGATACGGTAATGGATCATCAACTTATCCCCGTCCTGCTCAACACGGATATTCTCAACTGTTTGACCTACTGCAATATCAAAAATAAAAATCAATAGGAACGGCAATAAAAATCGTTTCATAGATCATCTATTATTAGTTATCTCTATCAACTCACCACAAACTACGCACAACGCAATTCGCAATACGCAATTCGTATCACCCTCTGACTATCTCCAGTATCAGAAGGCAAGATACACGATCTCCCTTAAACATGATATAAAATATGCAACAAATTGTTGTCAGACAGGCTACATTGTAGTTACTTTGCACTTTCTAAACAGATACCTGTCCCCATGTCAAAAAATCTATTGTTTCAGGACTTCCCGGACGTCTCCAAAGATAAGTGGAAAGACAAGATCATCGCCGATCTCAAAGGTGCGGATTATCAGAAAAAACTTGTCTGGAGAACAGATGAGGGCTTTGAAGTCCAGCCTTTCTATACAAAAGAAGACCTCGCCCAACTCGGTGCAGACCAGGATGCCAGCGGGAACGTACCAGCCGGAACCCGGAAGGAGAATGATTGGCTGATCAGGCAGGACCTGGCAATAGGCAATTCAATTGAAGAGTGCAACCGGAAGATTATACAGGTCATCGATAAAGGAGCCCAGTCAGTAGGCATTGATCTCAATAGCAGGGAGATCAATAATGAAAAGGAGATGGAAATCCTCCTGGCAGGGGTTGACACCAGCCGGACATATCTCAATTTTATTCATGCCGGTGACCCCGCCAGGCTTTATCAAACCCTGGTAAACTATATCAATTCCGCCGGGAATAAAAACAATACCCTGAAAGGCTCCCTCGGCTTTGACCCCCTGGGTCAGATGGCAAGGACGGGTGATTTCAATGATACAGCATTTGATCAACTCGCCGAACTGGTAAAGCAATCAGCCAGGATTTTCCCGCACTTCAGGATTATTGCAGTCGATGCAGGTCTTCACCAGGACAGCGGATCCACGCTCTCACAGGAACTGGGTTACGGAATGGCCATGGCCGCCGAATATATGGCTCAGCTCACGAAAAGAGGCGCCGACCCGGAAATGGTCGCCGCATCCATGTCATTCAACTTTTCCGTTGGTCCCGATTACTTCATGGAAATTGCAAAACTCAGGGCTGCCAGGAGTATATGGACAGCGATTTATGCTGAATGGAACGTCGCTTTAGACAACCTGTCAATGTTTATCCATTCCCGCACTGCGAGCTGGAACCTTACAGTATACGACCCCAATGTCAACATGCTGCGCATAACCACCGAAGCGATGTCGGCCAGCCTTGGAGGAAGTGATGAGATCACAGTCCTGCCATTTGACAGGTGGTTCAACCCGGAAAATGACTTTGCCTCCAGGGTCGCACAGAACATACAGATCATCCTGAAGGAGGAAGCCTATTTCGGCAAGGTAGCCGATCCTGCCACCGGTTCATATTTTATCGAGGAGCTTACCTCGCGTATCCTGGACCAGGCCTGGGAACATTTTATTGAAACGGAGGAACAGAATGGATACCTGGACGCATTCCGGTCGGGAAACATTCAAAAGTCAATCTCTTCAACAGCAGAAAAAAAGAGGGAAAAAGCAGCATCCCGACGCCAGACCATCCTTGGCGTCAACCAGTATCCTGCCTTTGGTGAACTGATCCTCAACCAGGACAGATCTGTGCCGGACAACCAACCTTCCGGAACATCCTCCTTTCCAGCGCTTGTACCTTTCCGTATCTCCGCTGATATAGAAAAACTGCGTCAGCAAACTGAAAAAAGTGGTAAAAATCCGAAGATCTTCCTCCTCAAATACGGTGATCCGGCCTGGAGAACCGCCAGGGCGATGTTCGCAGGTAATTTCTTCGCATGCGGCGGGTTTGAGATCATCGACAATGCTGGGTTTGATGACCTGCAAAAGGGGATCGGGGCAGCAAAAAAATCAAATGCCGATATCGTCGTTCTCTGCAGCGCCGACGATGCATACGCGACAGCCGGACCAGCGGCATATGATGCGCTGCACGAATCCTGCGAAATCGTCGTTGCCGGTTACCCGAAAGATGTCATTGACGAACTGAAGGAAAAAGGCATCGACCATTTTATCCATATCAAAAGCAACTTGCTGGAAGAGTTGAAAAAGTTCCAGGACCTCGTCCTTTCCTAATCCAAAAAACCATGAAACCAAATTTTAAGCATACCAACCCCCACAAGTTCCGGAACCTCTCAGGACACAAGTCTGCATCACCCAAAACCTGGACCACCCCGGAACATATTGATATCAAGTCCTCCTATACCTCCGAAGACCTTGAAGGAATGGAACACCTGGGATTTGCTGCCGGACTCCCGCCATATCTGCGCGGACCCTATTCCGCCATGTACGCCATGCGCCCGTGGACGGTGAGGCAGTATGCGGGGTTTTCCACAGCTGAGGAATCAAATGCATTCTACAGGCGCAACCTTGCAGCCGGACAAAAAGGGTTGTCGATTGCATTCGACCTTGCCACACACAGGGGGTATGATTCGGACCATGACCGTGTAATGGGGGATGTCGGGAAAGCAGGAGTGGCAGTCGATTCGATCCTGGACATGGAGATCCTCTTCGATCAAATCCCGCTGAAGGAGATGTCTGTCTCCATGACAATGAATGGCGCGGTATTGCCGATCATGGCTTTTTACATTGTAGCCGGACTTGAGCAGGGAGCTAAGCTCGAAGAGCTGACAGGTACCATTCAGAATGATATTTTAAAAGAATTCATGGTGCGGAATACCTACATCTACCCGCCGAAAATGTCCATGAAGATCATCGCCGATATCTTTGAGTACACCTCCCGCAACATGCCGCGATTCAACAGCATCAGCGTATCGGGTTACCACATGCAGGAGGCCGGTGCGACCGCTGATATTGAGCTGGCCTATACGCTGGCAGACGGACTTGAATACATCAGGGCGGGAATCGATGCCGGGATCGATATCGACAAATTCGCACCGCGGATCTCCTTTTTCTGGGCCATCGGGATGAACCATTTTATGGAGATTGCAAAAATGCGTGCCGCAAGAATGCTCTGGGCGAAGATCGTCAAACAGTTCGATCCGAAGAACCCCAAATCGATGGCCCTGAGAACCCACTCCCAAACCTCGGGATGGAGTCTTACAGAACAGGATCCGTTCAATAATGTGGCGCGGACCTGCATTGAGGCGACTGCTGCTGCACTCGGTCATACCCAGTCGTTGCACACCAATGCACTGGACGAAGCCATCGCTTTGCCCACCGATTTTTCGGCCCGGATCGCAAGGAATACGCAGATCTATCTCCAGGAGGAGACCAACATATGCAAATCGGTCGACCCCTGGGCGGGTTCCTATTACGTTGAAACCCTCACCCACGAGATCGCGCATAAGGCTTGGGAACACATCGAGGAGATCGAACGCCTGGGCGGAATGGCCAAGGCAATTGAAACCGGGTTGCCAAAGATGCGGATCGAAGAGGCTGCCGCCCGGAAACAGGCCCGCATAGACAGTGGCAAGGACATCATCGTAGGTGTGAACAAATACCGTCGTGACAAGGAAGATCCCATCGATATCCTCGAAGTCGACAATGCGTCGGTGCGTAAAGCGCAGATTCAACGTCTGAAGAAACTGAAGGCCAACCGGAACAATGAAAAGGTGCAAAAAGCTCTGCAGGCAATCACAGAGACAGCAAAGAGTGGCAAGGGCAATCTCCTGGAGTTGTCGGTCGAAGCAGCAAAAGAGCGTGCTTCACTGGGTGAGATCTCCGCTGCCATTGAACAGGTAAGCGGACGATACAAGGCAGTGATCCGCTCCATCTCCGGGATCTATTCTTCAGAATCCGGCGCTGATAAAACCTTCGCTGAGGCACGCGCCCTGGCAAAGGAATTTGCAAAAACACAGGGACGGCAACCTCGGATCATGATTGCCAAGATGGGTCAGGACGGGCACGACAGGGGTGCCAAGGTGGTGTCGACCGGGTATGCCGACATCGGGTTTGATGTGGACATCGGACCGCTCTTCCAGACACCAGCCGAAGCTGCAAAGCAGGCCGTGGAGAATGATGTCCACGTACTCGGAGTCTCCTCCCTTGCCGCTGGTCATAAAACACTGATACCAGCCGTGATCAAAGAATTGAAAAAGTTTGGACGTGAAGATATCATGGTTATTGCAGGAGGTGTGATCCCTGCCCAGGATTACCAGTACCTGTATGATGAAGGGGTCGTAGCGATATTCGGACCCGGCAGCTCAGTTACAGCAGCCGGAAAGAAGATACTGGAAATGCTTCATTCCGCGTATGCGTAATATGAAAATACACCTCATAGCCATTGGAGGGGCGGTCATGCACAACATGGCTATGGCTTTGCACAACAAGGGAATCCGGGTGACAGGCTCGGATGATGAGATCTTTGAGCCTTCCCGGTCAAGATTGGAAAAATACGGACTCCTTCCCGAAAGAACCGGCTGGGATCCGGACCGGATTACTCCCGAGCTGGACGGCGTGATACTGGGGATGCATGCAAAAGAGGACAATCCTGAACTGATAAGGGCCCAGATGCTGAGACTGAAGATCTGGTCTTTCCCGGAATATATTTATGAGCAATGCAGGGAGAAGAAACGCGTGGTGATCGGCGGAAGCCATGGCAAGACAACGGTCACCTCCATGATCATGCATGTGCTCAGGTACAACCACTTTGATTTTGATTACATGGTGGGATCCCAGCTGGAGGGCTTTGAGACGATGGTCAGGCTTACTAAAGATGCACCTATTGTCATCCTGGAAGGGGATGAATACCTCTCCTCCCCCATCGACCGGCGGCCGAAATTCCACCTGTACCATCCACACATCGCAGTCCTTACAGGTATTGCATGGGACCATGTGAATGTGTTTCCCACCTTTGAAAATTATAAAAACCAGTTCAGCGAGTTCGTAACCCAGATCGACCCGTCGGGACACCTGTTTTGTTATTCGGATGATCAGCTGCTGCAGGAGATCGGCAGTGAGGCCACCTGCGAAACCACATTTTACGATGCACATCCTTTTGGGGTCACCGGAAACGAAACCTTCCTGGAAACGGGCTCCCGGAAAATGAAAATCCCTGTATTCGGGAAACACAACATGCAGAACATACGGGCAGCGCAACTGGTTTGCAGGGAGCTGGGAGTAACCGACGAACAATTCTATGAGGCGATCCCCTCCTTCCGGGGCGCAGCCAGGCGACAGGAACTGCTGGCCGAATCAGAGGAAAAAAAAATATACCTTGATTTTGCACATGCCCCGTCCAAAGTCAGGGCCACCATCGAAAGTTTCAGGGAGAGATGGCCGAAAGAGCAGATTTACGCCTTCCTGGAAATACATACCTTCAGCAGCCTGAACAAAGATTTTTTGCCTCAGTACGAAAACAGCTTGGAGAAAGCGGATACAGCATATGTATTTTACGATCCGCACGTAGTGGAATTCAAAAACCTACCTCCGCTTGAGAAATCTTTTGTTTCCAAATCATTTGGATCATCCAATGTTATAGTATTGGATGATAAGTATGAATTACGTAAAATAGCACTGAACCAGGGAAAAGGCATCTATCTCATGATGTCCTCAGGATCGTTTTCCGGTCTGGACCTGAAAGACCTTGCATCTGAAATCGTAAAAAAAAATTAAGTGTTTGAGATGATGCTCCATGCTTTAATGGTCCTTACAATCTCAAATGACAGGATGCCAGGAGTCCATTCATCACTTTAGCTTAGGATCTGGGTACTGCCATTTACCTTTTAATGATCAATTTCGCCGTCCTGTTTACCCGATGATCCTTTTCATGGATGGACACTGTGTAAACCCCACTTCTCAGTCCTTCCGGCAGATAAATTCTCGTGCATCCTGCACTCAGCGATTGTTCAACAATTATCTCGCCAAACAGGTTGCATATCTGAACAAAATTTTCCGACCCGAAAGCACATTCTATATCTATGTATGTACTCGCCGGATTAGGGCTGATTTTTATTCCTGAAGAAGAATATTCAATATAGTTGCTGTCAATGGTATCACACCCTCCCCATGTCGGAAAATATGATGTTTCAAGAGCACTTATGGTTGCAAAACCAGGTGGTTCACCTGGAATGTTGGGCAAACACCATGAGCTCAGGTCCTGGTTAAATGATTCTGCCCCATAAAACATCTCGTTCATGCTTGTAACATTGCTGACTTCCCATGAGCTGATGTCCTGGTTGAACAACAAGGCGTCATTGAACATCTCATCCATAACCTCAGCATTACCAACATCCCAGAAACCAATATTCCTGTTAAAAGATGAAGCCCCGCTAAGCATCCCTGAAAAATCAGAAACATTACTCACATCCATGTTGAGGTCCCTGTTAAATGAAGTTGCATTACCGAACATATAGGACATATCCGTTACCTTGTCCACCTGCCATATACCAATATTCCGGTTAAATGATGTTGCATTGTAAAACATAAAAGACATATCGGTAACTGATCTTATATCCCACCTTTGAAGTTCCCTGTTGAAGGAAACTGCATTCCGAAACATACCTGACATGTCTGTAACCTGACTTACATCCCACCATGTCGCTACTTCCTGGTCAAACTCAGTTGCGTCCCGAAACATATCTGACATATCTGTTACAGAACTAACATCCCAGTATTCGATTTGCTGGTTAAACGCCGAAGCGCCATGGAACATACCCTTCATAGTCGTTACATTACTGACATCCCAGCTAATGATCTCATCATTTATTGTCTCCTTACCGAAGAAAAGGTTTGACATATCGGTAATCATTGATGTACATAAAACGGATAGATCTGCACCCTCATCAATTCGCTGCAATAATAGTTCCATGTCAACCGCTTCATACAGAATACCGTCAACCGTACCGGTGTCGCCGGGCTCACAAAATTTGCACTTGATGATTACATCATAATCCGCCAGGTAAAAGATTGGCGATTCAAGCCCACCACATGTGCCCCATAAAGGTATATAGCTGGAATCTAAACTGCTTTCCACAGAAAATTCGTACGGTTCTTCAGGAAAATTCTGAACACACCAATCCGATAGGTCCTGATTAAATGATGAAGCCTCTGTAAACATATTATTCATGTTCATTACATTGCTCACATCCCAGGCGCCAATATCCTGATTGAATTCATATGCAAGACCAAACATCAGGAACATTGACCCGACCCGGCTGACATTCCAGCTCCCAATATCCTGGTTAAAGTGGTATGCTTTATAAAACATACCAGCCATGTCTTCAACTGAACTGACATCCCAGCTACCAATATCATAATTAAAAGCGGTATCGCAGGCAAACATATATTGCATATCTGTAACATTGCTGACATCCCAGCTTCTTATGTCTTGATTGAATGCGGAATCATTTGAAAACATCCTTGACATATCAGTAACATTGCTTACATTCCAGTCCCCAATATCCTGGTTGAAAGACACTGCGCCGGTGAACATGGAAGACATATCAACCACCTTGCTGACGTTCCAACCCCCTATATTCTGATTGAATGAAGTGGCTCCAGCAAATATTCCATTCATATTTGTCACATCACTAACATTCCAATTGCCAATATCTCCATTAAATGATTCAGCATCGTAAAACATTTTTTCCATCGTAATTACGCTGCTGACATCCCATGTTCCAATATGCTGGTTGAATTTTGGAGATTGAAAAAACATCTTTGACATATCCTTCACGTTCCGCACATCCCAATCACTCAGATCCTGATTAAATGTCATATTCATATAAAACATATCTGACATATCTGTTACAGAACTGACATCCCATGAATTTATAGCATGACGAAATGAGTCTGCTCCTGAAAACATCCCGGACATATCTGTAACAGAGCTCACATCCCAGTTTCCGATATCCTGATCAAATGACTCTGCTGAGGCAAACATCCCGGACATATCTGTAACATTTCCTACATTCCAGTCCCCGATGTAACTGTTAAATAATATTGCACCTCCGAACATCCCTGACATGTTCGTTACACTGTCAACCTTCCAGTCACTTATATCCTGATCAAAAGTACTTGTCGCCAGCATACGAGACATATCCTGTACCCTGCTTACATTCCAGGCCCCAATATCCTGGTTGAATGTAGAAACGGCAAACAGATGGGTCATGTTGCTAACGTTGCTTACATCCCACCTGCTGACATCACCGATTGAACCCCAGGTATAATGAAATAAATAAGACATATCGGTTACCAGGGATGTGCACAGTGTGGAAAGATCTGAACCTCCTTCAATTCTTTTCCTCAACAGCGTGTTGTTAACAGCTTCGTAAGTAATACCATCAACAGTTCCCGTATCGCCTGGGCCACAATCATAACATTTAATCGTTATCCCGAGCGTATCCGATCCGGAAAGTATCGTATCTGCATAGAAGACAGGTTCCCCGGGATATGGACATGTTCCCCACCTGGGATAATATCCACTATTTAAAGTTGCACTGGCAAATCCAGAGGGTGGATTCAATATATTTACCACACACCAGTCAGAAAGATTATGATTAAAGGATATGGCATCAGCA
>JGI12048J13642_10020324_pt1 | contig 13905 bp, 4 predicted proteins | sample ElkSlonscriptome_16_FD_13642 | JGI IMG/M metagenome (IMG submission 13642) | reverse complement strand
TTGCACTTAGTTCCGCGTTTGTGATAAGATTCGCGACACACAAGTGTACACCTTGACGCTATTTTTGAAAAACCGCATTCAAATCTGGCCTCATTGATTCATTCCATTAGTATTCTACCGACAAATACATTCGAGCAATATTGAAGTGTGAAGTGATCAAGTGAAAACCGTCGTTGTGAACGACATCTGGGTGTGAACGAGGAACTGAAATAACAGTTGCTGTGCCAGTTCTACGACCTAGTCGTGGTGAGCTGAGCCAGCCCAATCACTATCGTCAGCGTGACCCAGGCCGTCCAGTTGGAACGTGCCGAGGGAGCGTCTGCTGTGTGTATCGCGCGGCGAACCCGTGAAGGGAGAACGCGCCGTCGCGACCGTCGGAGATCCCGTCCTGATCCGGCTAATCGATCGCTCTGCGACGGTAGGCTGGGGATCAGTGACGCGGAACCCGACCAGGAGAGCCAAAAGACTAGACAGTCCGTCCGAAAAACCAAGGCTTCAGCGCTCCCACTGCAAGAACCCCCAAAACGCGTCGGGCGGAGGGCCGGAGGATTCAAAAGTAAGGAAGAACTGATTGAGTACTCCAGGCCCCTCGCTCTGTTACCGGTGGGATCGTCTAGTGCCCGCTGGCCACGAGCTTGGACTCGGGGGAAAAACTAGACTGGAGCCCCGTTTCGTGTGCGTAGCGGTGGCGAGATGTCTGAAGTGCGATCTGAGTTCGTTGGACGTCAAACGACGATGCAAAACGAACAACAAAGTGAAAATGAGCGGGAACTTGTCGATCCTTACAGGATGCACGAGAGACCGCATTCACCGGGTGTTGATGATGAGCGATTGCTCGCTGAGGCTGAAAAGTTCTCGGCGACGACCGCGGGAATTGAAAGAAATTCGGACACGCCGATCAAGGTACCTTCGTCAAGGCGCCTGATTGATCTGGACGTGCCCGACGATGAAGTAGTTGACTTGACGCCCCTGGCGCGGCACCGAGCGGTAGCCCCAGGAGCCGAAGAGTTGGCTGAATGTGTGAAACGCGTCGATAGATGCGAGAGGCTGATCGAAGCCCAGGTCGACGTTATGAGGAGCCTCACGAATGGGGTGAAGGCTAATGCTCAGGCAATCAGGCATCTGCGGATCGCCTTGGAGGAGCCTCAAACTGAATCACAATCGGTACAGGCGGAAGTAGACGTCGACGACGTCAGGCCAAAGGCCGAAATGAAAAGGGTGCCTACGGTGATCGAGCGGGCAGTGACGGCAAAGCCTGAGCTTGCGGGAAGATCACAGGCAGTGAGACGAAAGGGTTCGGCGCCCGATGGGACCTCAACAGTCTCAGGCGGGGGACGCCCGAACACCAGGTCATCGAAGAAAAGACCGCACAGCCTGACGCAAGCTGAGGTTGAACGATTCATCCTCAGGCAGCGTAAGGAGGAACTGTCGGTGGAATCAGAGAGCGGTCCGAAGGAGGATGAACCTACCTGGTCGGCTATCGCTCAGGTTTTTCGGCCCGCGGGCAGCGACCACCAGTCGGCGAGACGGAACAGCGATCGCCAAGACCCGGTGGTAGTGCTGCCCGACAACGGGAACGAGCAGGGTGGCTTTGTCCGTGTCAGTCAGACCGGAACACCTACACGAGAATGTTCGAGTCACCAATGAACGTCGAGTATTTCTGTTGCAACGCGACGGCGAATACCGACGAGGGTTATATGCAATACCTGGGCTGTGCGCGCGAATATGCCAGAAGGCACAACGTGCAGGTCAGGGTTGCGACGAGACAGAAGTTCCATGAGATCATTGGACGCCATCGACAGAACGACGGCTATAGAGTGATCGATATGGGGACCTACAATGAGAAGCGTTCACTGGCCTCGGAAGGCGAACCGCTGGTGCCGCCCTTTAGGACGACCACGCCGCAAGGGTGGACGACCGACAAGAGGGGCCACCGCGTGTACGCTGGTAAGGCGCCAATGCTGAACCTGGTGAATCCCGAAGGATATGGCCACTACGACATAGAGGCGAAGCATATTCTTGGGTCAATTTTCAGTGCGACTGTGCCGCAGTCACAAGAGTATGAAGAAGGCACCTGGCAGGTCCCTCCTTGGGAGGTGATCGACTGTCAGGATGCGATAAACGAACAGAAAGGAAAGTGTGTGATGGTTTCCTGTGACGACGTCGAACTCGCACCAGGCGAGAGGACGGTGTTAACGGTGGAAATCATCAACAAGACGGGGAAGAAGCTTACAGACAACTTCTTGTGCTTCCCGAGTGATACGGTGGCCGAAATAGATCATGCAGCCACACAGCTGTATGATATGTTGGCCTTTATGAAGACAGGGTATCTGATCGAAAACCGAACTGCGGCGACGATCACGATCCCGCAAGATGCTAAATTAGCGGACATCGAGCTACTGGAAGGACCTTTGGAAGAAATGTACGAGGTCACTGACAGTCGGCTGGTCGATGCGCTTGCACGGTTGAAAGAAGTCGACAAGACAGGATGGACCAGGGCTCTGAGACTGATCGAACAAGCGAATGCTAACCAGATCCGTCTCATGGCAGCCAGGGTACCGGAAGTCGATGAAAATCAGAGTGGGATCGGACACTACTACATCCTCGAATGTAGGAAGTCGCGGTTTGCACACTACATGAATACGAGGCTCGCCGACTTGAAGGAACGAATGGCTTATATTAATGAGCACTTCAAGTACGGTGATGAGACGCCTCTGAAGTACGACGAAATGCAAGAGGTAAAGTTGCTGGCTATGTGCTTCGCAGACCGCGTGTGCATGGCTACCGACGATTTGCCTTTGGCAACGGGAGTCGAGCCGTTCCGAGTGAATACAGGAACCAACAGGCCGGCTAAACAGAAAATGCGTGTGACGCCTTTTGCAGCTAGAGATTTCTTGAAGAAGGAGATCGAGATGCTGAAAAAGATTAATGCGATCACAGAAGTTCGCGAATGCGAGTATGGTGCGCCTGTCAGAATGGTTGCAAAACCTGACGGCAGCTGGCGCTTGTGTTTCGACTACCGGTGGCTGAATCAAACGACGATGATTCCGGCCTACCCGATGCCGAGACTTGAGGACCTTATCAGTAGGGTCAGGGGTAAGCCGTACATGGCGACCTTTGATCTTACTAAGGCGTATTGGCAGATGCCGGTTGCAAAAGAGGACAGACACAAAACGACGTTTGTCTGTGAATTTGGTAACTATGAATTCAACCGCGTGCCAATGGGTATTGCTGGTGCTGTGCCTTACTACCAAGCGGCGGTGAAGCAAGTGCTAGACGAAATTGAATATGATCGTACGAAGAGTATGATGGTGAACTACATAGACGATGTCGTGGTTGCGGCAGAAGACTATGAGAGTTTTATCAAAGCGTTACTGTGCTTCTTACTGGCAATGCGAAAGCATAACATCGCGATATCGGTGAAGAAGTCACTATGGGGCGCCAAATCGATTGAATATCTGGGTTTTGTGGTGGACAGTGAAGTCTGGTACCCATCACCAAAGAGAGTACAAGCCCTGCTCGAGCGGAGTCCGCCGACGACGCTAAAGGAGTTGAGGGGCTTCACAGCAGCGGTGTCATTCTACATGAGGTTCATACCGAACTCTCAGCATGAACTCGAACCGCTTTACGACCTACTGAGAGGTCTGGATGAGAAAATGTCAAAGCGGAGACGCAACTCGCCGAAGATTGACCTCGGTGAGAAGGCGAAGGACGCTTTCTACAGGGTATTGAAGCTTTTGAAAGAGAAGCTGATGCTGTGGCATATCGATCCGACCAAGGACTTTTACATGTTCGTGGACGCGAGCGATACGGCCTCAGGATCGTGTTTGATGCAGTATGTGGGTGCGGACCTACGGCCGGTAGCGTTCCATTCACAAGTGTTTGCGATGGCTCAGCGCAATTACGCTACCAGTGAGAGAGAACTCCTGGGCGTGATTCAGGCGTTGAAGAAATACCATTCGCTTTTGTATCGAGGGCCAGTGACGCATGTCTTTACCGACCACAAGAGCCTCATCGCTCTCATGGTTGCGAAGACGGATGCGACACCGCGGCTTGAGAGGTGGCGTACCAATCTGCAGGCGTACAACCTGAAATGGTACTATATTGAGGGCAAGAAGAACGGCCTCGCCGACTTTTTGTCCAGGCCAAGTGAAGACATCTACAAAATGTATGAAGACTATATCATGAAAGTGCATGACGAGGTAGACGTCGACGAATTCGACTACAGGGACGAGAACCCAAAGATGTGCTTCTCAGCGCAGGTGCGGGTGATCGGACAACAGTATGCCGCAGCGCAACCCGGTCGAGCTCAGACTACCCGGGGTGTGCAGGCAGAGGGACCATGGTTTTCGGCACCGCCTCAGGAGTACGTGCACGAATGGCACGAGTACATCTGGGTGCATCAGCCAGCCATTGTGAAAGCTCAGTCTCGATGTGACGACTGCGAGACGATCAAGCGTCACGTGCGTCAGATCGAGATTGACCCAGAGTGGAAGCCAGAAGACGTCAAGGATCCATTGTTCGCATATGCGAGGCGATGTAAGATCATTGAGTCAACGCTGGTAGCAGAGAGTCTGGTACCCGGCAGGGGTTACGTGACAGTAATTCCCCGGGATGCAGACAACATGCGTTACCGTATCTTTGAAGCCGCTCACGCTGGCGAGAGAGGACACTTGCGTAACCCGAAGTTGCGTATACTGATCGCACAGAGCTGCGACTGGCCTTCGTTGAAAACGGACGTCAATCGTTGGCTGAATTCGTGCGTTGAATGTCTACAGTATGATCAGAAGCAAGCGTTGACGCCGGTACCAGGCGCCTTCATTGCGGAGGATCGATTTGATCAGATCACTATCGACGTCATGAAAATGCAGCATGCATGTGACGGGCACGATAGGATCTTGGGTGTGGTCGATACATGTACTCGATTCTGTTGGGCGATTCCCATGAAAGATGAGAGAGCAGAGACCCAGATACATGCGCTGAATCAGTATGTATACAGTATGGGACGCCCGAAGCTCATCATTGCTGATAAGCATCCGGTGTACAAGAGCATACCGTTCCTGAATTGGGCGATGATGCAGGGTACAGCGGTGCACCTACCAAGTGGATACAGCTCAACGCACGTGTCCTTGGTGAATAGGTTGCACAAGACGCTGAGGTCGATGCTGGTGAAAAGTAGAGTGGCGACCGGAGACTGGTTGACTGCTCTACCCGTAATCATGCATGCATTCAACGATACCGTCAATCCATCGACGGGCTACGCGCCGATGGAGATGATGATGTACAGAAGGACTCGAACGCCGGTTGACAACCTCGTCGGCTACCATCTATCGGGGGTAGCTGATGACATTGAGCCAGCAAGGGCGCGAGAGTTCAGAATATGGGAATTAGCAAGAGCTGAGGCTACTGAGCGAATGAGGATCGCTTGGAAGCAGGCTAAGCAGAAGTTTGTCGATCAGATCAAAAACCCTAACAGGTTGAAGATCGCGGTCGGTGACATAATGCTGCGTACGATACCGAATGAGCTGAAGAAAGCTGGGAAAGATGGCCCGCGGCGGTACTGGGGCCCTTACAGGGTCACAGAACTAGTCGACGACGGTGTCCATGCATTGATTGTGCCGTTGGCGATGCCGATGGGGGTACCGGAGAGGGTGCACCGGCAGAATTTGATACCGAACAAGGACCGGTATACCATCGGCATATACCCGTCAATGGAGATTTCGGATATGCGAGGGCCAGCAAACCCCAAAGAGGCAATCTTCGTGAAACGAGAAGACCCTAAGCACGAGTATGCGACGCGGTCTAAGGAGACGCCACAGACAACTGAGTCAGGCTCCCTTGGTGACCAGCGGTCGGCGGAATCTGGAGGGGGGGAGTAGCGATTGACATCACTACCCCAACCCCAAGTGTACATCAGTTGATGAAAGGGAGCCCCGAAGGCCCCGACGTCGAATCCGGAGGGGGGGAGTAGCGATTGACATCACTACTCCAACCCTAGAATGATCGACGAGGTGAATTCGAATTTTCGACTTGCGAGAAATTCGGATTTATTTGTTTGCGCAATGATTTTGGGCGTGTCAGAAATTTGAACGCGCGCCAAAACATTTTCTCAGGCGACTGACCCTGAAATTGCGAAATTCGAAAATTTTCGACGCCGCTTTGAAAAACCGACGACGAAAACTGAAAAGAAGCCGTATTTCGCCCCAATTATCGCGATATTATCGACGGAAGACGAAATACACGACAAGAATCGAATCAAGACGACAAATTTTGGCGAAAATCGTGAAGATTTCGCGTGAGAGTCCCGAAAATGGGCCGGAAGCCCATAAGATCGAGTGCTCAGAAGAGCAAAGAATCGGCCGATGCCGACGATCCGGGAGGATCGCAAACATCCCAAATTGTGAGCAGTCAGAGCTCGAGCGGAGCTCGAGATGAAGTGAAAGTGGCGGAAGGTAACGCGGCCGCTGAAAGCGAAGCGTTGCCTGGAAAGTCGCTAGAAGAAAATACGGGGGCGTCGCCGGAAACGGTGGAGACGCACCCGGCCGATGTGGTAATGAGCTCTCCGAAATCCGAATCGTCGATAATTGCCGAGCGCATGATGGAGTTGGAATCGGAAGAGATCAGAGAAAAAAGACTCCGAGGCCCGGTCGACCTGAATCATGGAGACCCGCCGGAGCAGAACGTCGAAACGAATGTGCCACCCGGAAAGGGCACGATGATCGAAGGCTACGGTTTCCCGGCACCGAACATAGCGAATATGATCGGTCCGGTCGAGAACGTGCCGGAATACGTGGGTGAACGGGGCCGACGCACAGAGCTGCCGTCGAGAAAAATGAATTTGAACCCGTGCCAGAAGCTGGAGACGGTGAAGTCGGACATGACTGGCAGCTGGGACATCTTCAGCATCATGTCGGAAAAGGTCCCGGGACTCGCGGCTGACGATCGCAACAAACACATTGCGAACGAAGCCGACAAGTGGATGTTCCCGGCGACATGGAATGCCGTCAACAATAAGGTCATGTACCCGAATATCGTGACTGGAAAGTTGACGGAGAAAATGGTGACGAACTCGGCAGACGGTACGAGTTACAAGTTGACGTTTCAAGAAGACTGCGACCAACCATTTATGGTGAGGCCGCAGAAATTCATAACGGAAGAATCTGCGAAGGCGCTTTACGGCGAGAAGTCGGTGGTTCGACTACCATCTGGCCTCGTGGGCGTAAGGTTGTCAGATGAAGAGCCGAGGGTGATACCGCCGTGCCCACCGGGCATGCTATCATTCCTCTTGGGAGAAAGACGCGAAGCCCTGCCGATTCACGCAGCACCGCTGGTGGAATCCTTGGTGGCGGCCGATCCGTCGACAAATGCAGAAATGGTGCACTGGCCGCAAAATGAGGGCCTGACGTTTCACCATCCGCGGTGTGTGAAGGTGGAGGACAAGCAGGACGCTGTACTCTACCCGCCGCACAATCGCAATGTGAGAGAAAACCCGGTGTTCTGGGAGAAAACCGATATTCTCCAGGACGGAAAGTTCTTGTGGTCTGTGGGAAGCGAGCACTCGAAGTGCGAGAGTCTACCACGACCGATATGGTTCGGTTTGGACTTGTGGGCCGGTGGCGTCATCGACATCGACCACAAGCAAACCCTTCATTCGTTGCCAGGATTTGTTGTCCTCACGGACGAACAAGTTCAGGCCAAGCGCCCGTTTGCGTGCATCACCATGGGACAATGTCAATGGATTGACATGATCGAACGTGTGTTGATGCGACAGCACGAGATTCGCGGTGGCGATCATCGCTATGAGAATGCGCACGGTCCCGGTGAGCTCGGCCCAGTGTCTATTTACAGCCTGGACCAGGTTATCAGACCGGAGACGTGGCAGAACATGTGTCATGAAGCCAGAAGATGGTGCAACGTGGCCGTACCCAAAGCTGATCTGATCAATATGGTCAACTCGGCTGTGTACGCGGTCACGTGTGCGGCAAAAGGTCGAGAGTTGTGCCGCGCTCGGAACGAGCTGAAAAAGGCCAACAAAGAGCTTCAAGAGTGTTATGAGGAGATGTTCGGCCAGGCCGAGGCAGCGCTAGACGCACGCTTTCGTGTGGCGTGCGAGTGCTTCCGCCGGGCGCGGACAGTCTGCTTGCAAACGACGGCGCAGGACGATCGACTGGCAGAGAACCAGGCGAGACTCTATGTGCCAGATATGAAGCTGTCGCGAGCCTTGGTGCAGCTGTCGAGAATCGACACGCTGACGATGGGACGCGCCGAAATGCAGCTGTATGAAGGCAAAAACAAAAGACTTGCCACCGATGAAGAGTATAGATATGAGTGCGGGTTGCTGAGAAATCCGTCAGCAATCATGGGATACCCCATGCCGGCGAACGACCTGGCATATATGTGGGGCATGCTATCGGGAATACTGCAGGCCTCCCTCGTCCATTTGGATGTGGTTATGATGGCCGGCTTGAAACCGAGCATGAAGACGGCAATGAAGCCGAGTGATTGCGCCGAGTGGAACCCGAACCAGGCCGCCTACCTGATGGGCTTGGCGCGGGACGAGTTCGAACAAACGGTGCGTACGAAAGTGGGACCACGAGTTGCGACGCTGGCCGACAGTGAGCAATGCGTCGAAGAAAAATGGACGCCGCCGGTGTACATAGACCCAACGGTCGAATACGCCGAGCGCGCGTTGTTGGTACCACATCCGACGTGTGTCGCGTGGCGTTACGAGCTACCCGACAAATGGGATGGCACCGCGGTGCACTCGCGGTTGGTGGGTCACGTCGATCCGTTCGACGGCGACCACAAGCTACCGCCGAGTAACCCCCGGGCACGAGAAGAGAAACTCGCTCTGGCGGAGGATTACGTTGACATGCTCGCGGCAGTGAATGTCGAGAGCAAACGTCGCGAGATCTGGGACCCGGAGATCGAGCAGCATTGGGTGGCGCGAGCCGATAAAATCGACGACGATCAGCGCCCTAGCATTTTGCTTGGTGAAGCCTGGGTGAGACAGAAGAATAAGCTCACCCAGAAATTTGAAGAGAAAATGATTCGAAAGGTGAATCAGTACTTGGCTAAGCCGGCGAGGTCGGTTACCAGAGCGCTGAGGCACGATGTATCACAAACGATCGGAAACGCGGCTGCTTGGCTCGACCCGTCATTGACAGACGAGGAGAGAATGGCAATGAGCGCGCCGATGGGAGGCCGCACCGCAGAGACGGGCGAGCCTAGGGATGAGCCCATGGACGATGCGCCGTTGGTGCCGAAGGAGTCGTACACCGAGTATGGTGGCGAACCTTTGCCGCCCTCCACGGCGTCATCAACGCGCGGCTCGGGAAGAAAACGAAAGAGAAAGCCCAAGAAGGGCCCGAATGCGCCACCACCTCAGAAGGCGGCGATCGACCCAAATGCGCGACGATCGCCTGCCCGAACGGGGTCGGAGGACGAGAGTGTGACGGGAGAGGAATCGGCTGACAGTGCGGTCGAGGACCTCGATCCTGATTATTATGCGGTATGTGCTGGCTTGAGGCGGAGCGAGGTGAACTCCCTGCCGAAATCGAAGCAGCTGGAAGCGCTGCCAGAGCACACCTTGTGGAATGTCCTGCAGGCACGTCCTACCCGAAAGGCGTGGAATGCAGAGATCAATATGAAAGATACGGCAAATCGCTTGATCAAGGTGGACAAGATGTCAGAGTTTTGTCTAGACCACCTGGTGACAAGCGAACCGCCTATTCGCACGAAGGCGAAAGTGAAGGCAATCGTCGAACAGCAACACGCCCAACGCGGCGAGGGCTGGGAAACGCCTGCCATTGTACAAATGACGGAAAATGGTCGCTACGAGCATCTGGCGCGCGATCACAGGCTGATGGAAATCGCCCAGTGGATTTGCGACAGAGACGCAAAGTTGGCGTTGGGCCATGCTAGCGAGGTGACGATGACGCCGCCGCCTGCGGTGCATTTCTTGCCGCCTAGTCAGCAGCCTCGAACGAAACAAATGGAGCTGCTCAGGCGTCACAACGCGGAGGTGGAAGCTATTCGCGGTGTGACAGCCTGGAAGTACGCCCCACCAAGAGCGAGTTTGTTCGATTATCTGTCGCGCAAGGTACCGTTGGATAGAGACTATCTGTTTGACGAGTACATGCTGCTGTCGGATGACGAATACCGAGAATGGGAGACGGCCCACACGAATCAGTGGAGCGCGATCAGAGAATTGCGAAGTATGGAGCAGTTGTGCTATGTGCCGCTCGAGGGACGCTCGTATAACCTGCGAGCCTCCGAGGAGCTACACAAAGCCGTAAAATATCTGCTACAGTGTACGAAAATCGTGCAGCAGGGCAGACGGCGGTTGTACGACGCGACTACCAATGCCAAGACGCTCACGAAAGATTGGTCGTTGGAATCCGCAGAGAAAGAGCTGGCGGAGACGAATGAGACGTGCAAGCTGGTAGGATCGCCGGAGAAGGCTTTGATCCAGTTCGCCATGACGGAGGACTGGAACAACTTCGGTGATCTGGCGCCGGTTGCGGCAGTCGGTGAATGTGAAAAGCATTTGAACATGGTGAACCTGCCGGCACAAATGGTGCGAGCGGGGGAGCTACGTGACCCTACAATGCTGGTATCCGACAGAGATGGCACAGCACTAGCCGGCATCATGCTGCTGCTGGGCGTGCCAGTGTACAAAATGCCTAAGACGGTGATGGAATCGAGATTGCACTGGTACAGTTGCGGTTTCATTTTCCGAGCACTGGGCGAGAAACAAGAAGGCGAAAAGCGCAAGGCCGAATGCGTGAACGTATTCCGCGGAAAGCCGATGCGCCTATGTTTCGCACTGAATGAAAGAAATGAAAGTTGGGCGAATTCCAACATGTTGAATATCGAAGAGTTGTGGCTTGAAGATAAGCAGTATCGGCGAGTTACAAACAGAGTCGACGATGAGTACAGGCCGTCTGAGATGTACGGTAAAGTCACAGAGGATGGCGGACCGAACATTCAGTACTACCCGGCCAATGTTCTTCGAAAAATACTGGGCAGACCGTATAACCCCGATCTGGTGGGCGAATACTGGAAGGCCAAAGATACCGATGAGTTCTATTGCAAATGCTGCAATGTGCAATTCAGAGACGGTTGCAGAGACAAAGAGTATTGCATGTTCCGACGGGAAAACCATCCCTTCGGAACTATTATGCTGAAACTCTGGTGTAATCCGACGGTCGAGCGCACGCTCCCCGAGGACGAAGAGAGACTGCGCCAGAAGCGCAAATTGATCGCCGAAAGAGTGAGACAAGCGGCGGAGACCTACCTATCACCGGATAATCGGGGCTCGTTGAAGGACATCGCTCTTTGGACTGGTGTCAGTGAACAGCTACTGAGTACGGAGGTAGAAAAGATACGACGATTGAACAGCCAAGAGTTGGGCGAGCTACCCCTCGAAGAGGAGAGGCCGCTTGACTTAGAAAAGGCTATGGAGAGTAAACCTGAGCCGGATCCGTGTGGCCGGTGTGGCGGACGATACCATACCACCGCGGAGTGCAAGGCTGGACAGGCACAAAAATTGACGCATTACCAGGCGGTGATGTCGGAGCTGACCAAGCCAGCACCACGTCTACCACCGAGTGCGAGTGAAACGCCGGCGAGCGCAGCGGCGGCCTCAGGAGGCGTCGACTGGCGAAAAGGCGCCTTGGCGAAAATGAGAGAGGGCAAGATGACGGTGGAAGAAGTACAACCAACGTCATCAAATTTGTCCCAATTGGTGACCGCACCACCGCGTGACGACAGAACGTCGGGCGGGCGGCGCGATCCTGAAAGGAGGTACAAGCGAGAGCGAGACTCGTCGACAGAGAGCTCGAGCTTTAGCCGCAGCAGCAGAGGCGGCAGAGGTCGTTACTCGCGAGGTGGTGTGACCTGGGCATCGAGCTACCGGGACGAACCACAAGCGAAACGCGTGTCAAATCCATCTCGAAGCAGATCGAGTGGTAGAGGTGATACTCCGGGATTCAGCAAATCATTTGCGGGCCAATCCTCGAGTGAATTCAAGGCGCCTCGGGACCCGCCAGCATGGCGGCAGCATCCCGAGAAACAGTCTTACTGCGCCGAAGTGGATGACAATTATACCCGCGCCTATCACTCGAATCCCGGGCAGATCGGTCGGGGCTATGAATATGTGACAGACAAGCGATATGGCGGCGAACCGCGGTACCGTCATCGCTATGTGGCGCTGGCTAAAAATCGCCTTGGCGACTTCCATGACTTCAAAGAAGTAAATGCGGAGTTGTCGCGAGCAGCGTATGAGAACTCTGGCTTCATGCCGGCTACCCTGCGTGACTGCGCGCAGAGAGGTAAGTTGGTACCAGATGAAGCGAAATATACTGACCGCAGAGTGGCGTGCGAAGCCATGCCGCTCGAGCGCGTTGGTCATGACGAAGTGTATAAGAAGTGGTCGAAGGCAGAGAGAAGATGCCATGAAAACTTCTACAAAAGAGACTACCTCCCGTTGAAAAATGAGGGATGGTGTCTGAAATGTCTGTGTCCTGGACACTTTCAGTCGAGATGCCGGCTGGATGCGCCGGATGGCAGACTGGAGTGCATGCATTGTGGCAGCGGCATTCACAATCATTCGGCGTGCCCGTTGGTTGAGCAGAGTGTCGGTTGCGATCAGTGTGGTTCGATGAATCATGGCCGCTTGCGATGCGGACTGAATGCAGAGCTGGTGGGCGATGCTACCTGTTCGGTACGGCATCGTCTGCTGAGAGCTTATGCGCGGTTTCTTCCTCACTTCTACGAGTCTGAGGAAGAACACAAGGCCGCCTTGGCGAGCCGCCCTGAGCTCCTCTATATGGGTCGAGCGGAACGGGTGAGCGAGCTGGTGAGAGTGTTGCGTGTTCTCGGAGTGGACGAGGGCTACTACTAGGCTTAGGTCGTAGTAGCGGCCACACTCGTACCACATGAAAAGAATAGCCAGAAACCCACAATCAGACCGAGCCTGTGTGAATGTGATATGTGGGCGTTGCCCGGATCCGCAGCATACCGTATCTACGACGTAACCTCGACGCTGCTGGTGCACATCGACATGGCACCTGGCGCTCGAACGTCCTGAAAGAGCGGCCGTGATCCGAAGAGGCGCGCAGCTTCGACACCAATAGTGCGCTGCCTATGGGTGGTGCGGGAGTTCTTCTCCTTGTGCACCACCATCTTACTGTATTGCCCACCTGATGTGAAAAAAATATGAGGCCGGCTGGTTGCCCCTGTGACCCTGAGACATGAAAAAGATGGCACAGTGGGCTGTCCATGGTGACCGAAACCCGAGAAAAACGGCACCATTGGAAAGGCGAAAGGGAAAAAAATAGAGGTGAGTGGGCAAACCTCAACCCTATTTCCGAGACCGCGATGAGATTGCCATCGAGTGAGACAGTTGTTGACTCAACTGATCGCTTTTGAGGCCTTGAAAGAGAGACCGCGGTACCCGAAGTCCGCTTGAAATACGCGGCTGGATGGTTAACTTGCTCCATCCAGTTGCACGAATCAGCGAGCGTGAAAACAGGCCATGATCGGTGAACGACAAGCCTGCATGAGAAAAGAGTGACCAGACAGTGTAGGCTGGGTCGGTGCTATCGCAGCAACGATCAGGCCTTAAACACTTCGTCAGAGAGAGAAAAGAGAACGAATCTCATACGAGAGAGGCATCGAAAGACGATCGATCCCTCGTTAGTGGCGATTTTGGTTGATTGCGAACTATCAGATGAGATAGCGAGCGAGAGAAAGCGTACGCAAAGAAGCGAAAACGAAAACACGCATTGTCATTTTGATCCCAAGGAGTTGTGATCAAAATACACTTCGGACAGGATACCTCTGTGTGACATGCGAGAAGTCTTGAAATGAGCCTAGACCCGACCCCAAGCTCACTGATCT
>JGI12048J13642_11313964_pt1 | contig 13907 bp, 9 predicted proteins | sample ElkSlonscriptome_16_FD_13642 | JGI IMG/M metagenome (IMG submission 13642) | reverse complement strand
TTGGTAATTTGTGCTTAGATATGGAGATTAATAAAATTCAATACAAAAAGCCTTTCTACCCTATTCGGAGAAATCTTCGAAATCACCTGAGTAAGTATGTTCAGAATATTGAACTTCCCATAGATTATGGGGATTTACTCAATTATACGGATCTCATTCCTGTACTAGACAGCGAAGGGAACGATACACTCTGGTATTCTGTGCTTTATAATCAAAGCGATCTTATCCATTTTCAACGAGAATTAACCCGCCTGTATCATTTGTCTATGGGAAGCGGTTATGATAACCCCTACCTGAAAATTGGAAGTATTGAGTTTTGCTCCTTCGGAAATTCAAAGCCTTTCCGAATAAAAATAGTAAACGAGATTAATGACAACTACGACTTTTTCTACATAAAGCGGGCAGATTCATCTCGAATATTTGGCCTGGAACTCGAAGATATTTTTTCACCGGATAAGGTTTCTTTTCTCGTGGGGAAGGATACTGTACTGGAGCAGCATATTGTGGGAATTCCGGTAGACGAGTTTATTCTCAAAAATAAAAACGTTAAGATTGAAAACAGGCTGAGGTTTGCCAAGGAGTTTGTTAAGTTTAATGAAAGGTGTTTTACCCGACTTCTCGGCGATATGCGAGCCTATAATTTTGTAGTAGAAATAATTCAGGACTTTGACAACGTACAATATCGCTTGCGAGCCATAGACTTTGATCAACAGAGTTACGAAGGACGAAAGTCTATCTATCTACCCCAGTATTACAAGGAAAATATTGAGCTGGTTAATTTGGCTACTGAGCTGCTAAACCCCCGCGTTGCCCAACAATACGTCAGGGAAGAACACCTGGCCATGAAAAAGCGCTTTTCAGCCAATAAGTCTCGGACCAAAAGTATTTTAAATTGCATGCGCAAGGCGCGTATTTCAACTCCAGAAAATATAATTCAGCTTTCCGATGAATTGGCAAAGCACCATGACGACCCCAGGTTTACGGCCCTATCTAATATGGGTGATATTCTAACACTGCATCTGGAAAATCAACTAGACATCGTCATTTTTTAAGTCTTATTGTCATTATCCACTACATCTTTAGACTATCATTCTTTGTGAACTTTTGTTTTTAGCGAACGTTCGCTATATTTGTCAAATCAACTACTGAAAAAATCACAATGGCAAATCAGAAGAAGCCTTTCGTGCTCGATCTTCACGAAGTAAACTTAAACATGATCGACATCGTTGGGGGAAAGAATGCATCACTCGGTGAAATGATTGGCAATATGGCCGAGCGGGGGATTAGGGTACCTGGTGGCTTTATCGTTACAGTACACGCCTTCGATGAATACATCGAGCACAATCAACTCAAAGAGAAAATAAATAAAACTTTAGAAAGCCTTGACCCTACAGATATTATCCAGTTGCGCAGAACCGGCTCCAATATCAGGCGGATGGTTGCCGATGGTAAGTTTTCTGATGAGCTGGAAACAGAAATCACCCGGAAGTACCTCGAACTCTCTAAAAAATATGAGAATGAAGCGACAGATGTGGCTGTAAGGTCGTCTGCAACTGCCGAAGATCTTCCAGACGCTTCGTTTGCCGGTCAGCAGGAAACATTTCTAAATGTACGAGGTGTTCAATCGCTGATGAATAGCATTAAAGCGTGTTTTGCTTCCCTATACACAGATCGGGCAATCTCTTATAGACAAGAACGTGGCTATGACCACCATGCAGTACAGCTCTCAGTTGGAGTGCAAAAAATGGTGCGCTCCGACCTGGGAGCTTCCGGTGTGGCCTTCTCGCTAGATACCGAAAGCGGCTATAAAGATGCAGTTCTGATTAATGGGGCTTATGGCCTTGGCGAACTTATTGTGCAGGGAGAAATATCGCCTGACGAATTTATTGTTTACAAGCCGCACTTGGCTGATAAAAATCTCAATCCCATCATTGAGAAGAAAATGGGCCAGAAACACCATAAGCTGGTTTATGGAACCACCTTAACCGAGTTGGTAAAGCGCGTGCCGGTTGGAGAAAAAATCGCTGGGCGATTCTGCCTTGACGAAGAACAAATTCTTCAACTTTCTCGCTGGGTAGTTGAAATTGAAAACTACTACACTGAAAAGAGAAATAAATGGACACCCATGGATGTGGAGTGGGCTCTGGACGGACTGTCGGGCGAGATGTATATTGTGCAGGCCCGACCCGAGACAATCCACAGCCAAAAAGGGGAAGAAGCTATTGTTGAATTTAAATTTTCCGAAAAGCCATCAGCAGATAAGCTTTTAATTGAAGGTATTGCCGTCGGTGATGGCATAGGCGCAGGAAAAGTACATAAACTTTTTACGCTTGACGGGCGAGATGGGAGTGAAGACGAAGCCGGATTTAAGGCAGGAGAAGTTTTGGTAACCGAGATGACCGATCCTGATTGGGAGCCCTTAATGAAGAAAGCTTCTGCGATTATTACAGATAAAGGAGGCAGAACCTGCCATGCAGCAATTGTTGCTCGAGAGATGGGCATACCGGCTATAGTAGGAACCGGCAATGCCAGTAGTTTATTGGTAGATGGTGCTGATCTGACGGTTTCTTGTTCGGAAGGTGAAGTCGGTAAAGTATATAAGGGCATTCTTTCTTTTAAGGAAGAAAAAACAGATTTGAGAGATTTGCCTAAAACCGATATCCCCATCATGATGAACGTCGCTTCACCGGAGCTCGCTTTTAAATTTTCGAGGATTCCCAATGCAGGTGTAGGTTTGGCAAGAGAAGAATTTGTAATCAATAATTACATCCAGGTTCATCCCATGGCTTTGCTAAAACACAGGGAAGTAGGCGATGAAAGCCTGACCGGGGAAATTGGACGTATTACTTCCGGTTTTGACAATGAAAGGGATTTCTTCATCAAGAAGTTATCGTATGGAATAGGAAGAATAGCGGCAGCTTTTAATCCCAACGAAGTGATTGTGCGTTTTTCGGATTTTAAAAGTAATGAGTATATGAATCTTCTCGGCGGAAAATATTTTGAGCCACATGAAGAAAACCCCATGATTGGCTGGAGGGGAGCATCTCGCTATTATTCACCGAAGTATAAGGAAGCATTTGGCTTAGAGTGTGCAGCAATAAAGCGGGTTCGTGAAGTGATTGGCTTAAAGAATGTAGTCGTAATGGTTCCGTTTTGTAGAACGCCTAGGGAAATGGAGGAAGTTTTAAAGACTATGGCTGAGTTTGGCCTCGTGAGGGGCGAAGATGGACTGAAGGTTTACCTGATGGCAGAACTGCCTTCTAATATTTTATTGGCAGAAGAATTCTGTGCGTACATCGACGGGTTTTCCATCGGTTCAAATGATCTTACTCAGCTTACGCTCGGTTTAGATCGCGATTCAGAATTGGTTTCGCATCTATACGATGAGCGCAACCCGGCGGTAAAGAGTATGATTTCAAAACTGATAAAAACAGCGAAGGCTAAAAATGTAAAAGTGGGAATTTGCGGGCAAGGACCTTCAGATTTTCCTGACTTCGCCGAATTTCTCGTCAGTGAAGGAATATCTACAATTTCTGTTACTCCAGATTCAATATTGAAAACGCTAAGGGCAATCGGAAAATTGGAGAAGCAAGCGCTCGCTTAAAGTATTTTGATGCGCTGTTTGATTATTCGATGTCCGTATTTACGCATAATACGGGCATTGCATAATCGTTCATGAGCACGTCTTCTTTATGCATTTTACCGAAGTGCTGGTTTCTTGCTGAAACATTTGCCGAAATGGAGATTAAATCTGTACCCAGTTCTTCCATCTTGTCCAAGGTGAGCTTGGCAAAGTCATTTTCGTTCTTTTTTATTTCAAACTCCTTGTATTGCCAGCGGATGCCTTCAGAATTTAAAAACTCTTCGCTAATTTTCTTATTATTCTCAATTTCATCATCCAGAATTGAATCAACTTTTTTCAAGGCAAAGATGATTATTTCACCTTCATCGGCCAGGACTTTTAAGGATTCTCGTACTTTTTTGATGAAGTTTTTATGTGGAGTGATAGGAAGCAGCACACTCTTGAAACCACCCTGGGCAATTTTTGAGTCTGAATGAAGTACAAGTGAGGTATGAGCCACATCTCTTACAAACTTATAGATAGCTGATCCAAAGATGCTTAGGTCAAAACCTGCAGCCCCTCTGGTTCCAGCTATAACCAGGTCTGGTTTGATTTTTTGTGAAACCTTTGCCGCGGCTTCAAAAATAGCTCCCTTTTCGAGCTCTATTGAAACTTCTCTTCCTGATAATCTTACCTTTTCAGCAAAAGGCTCCAGTTTTTTTAGGATATCCGCTTCTGGTTCTGATCCATTGATAATATGGCAAATAATGATTTTACAATTATCCTTTTCAGCCAATGATATGGCCTGATCTAAGGCTTTTTCTGAGGCTTCGATGAAATTAAAAAATACTAAGAGCTTCTTCATAGCTTTATAATTAGATCATTTTTTTGAGAAGGCTAAGATATTCACGAGTGCTATGCAACCGGCAAGTTCAGCAGATAATTTTAATTCGGACTTACTTTTTCCCCTGAAATATAGGTGTCAATAATTTCCGCTTTCACTACATTTTCTTCGGAAACCTTCATAATATCCCTGTCTATAATAATAAAGTCCGCTCGTTTCCCCACTTCGAGAGACCCTTTTCTTTCTTCTTCAAAGCTCGCAAGAGCAGCCCATATGGTCATCCCTCTTATAGCTTCTTCCCTGCTCAAGGCTTCTTCCGGAAGGAAACCCTCTACAGGCTCACCGAATCTATTCTTTCTAAAAACTGCCGCATAAAAATTTTCAATGGGCGAAATGCGTTCAACAGGAAAATCTGTTCCAAGTGCCAAAATTCCCAGTTGATTGAGTAGAGAGCTATATGAATAGGCTTCCTGAATCCTTTCATTTCCCAGTCGTTCCGCAGCCCAGGGAGCATCAGATGTTGCATGCACGGGCTGAACAGAGGGAATAATACCATATTCTTTAAAGAAGTGCAGATCTTCTTTACTCACCACCTGAGCGTGCTCTATTCGCCATCTCAAATCGTTCATTTCCTGAAGTGAATTCGCGTAGAGCTGTAATATTCTACTGTTGGCTGAATCGCCAATACAATGTGTATTTAGCTGAAACCCGTATTCAAGACAAGCTTTGGAATACGTATCATAAGTGGAATCTGCCAGCAGATTCAGGCCTCTATTTTTGGGGTCGTCTCTATAGGGTTCTTTCAAAAGTGCCCCTCTGGAACCTAAGGCGCCATCGGCATAGAGCTTAATGCTTCGCGCTGTTAGATTATCGGTAATTAAAGGTCCATTTTTGATATACTTGAGCGTTTTCTCATCAGGACTGAACATGGCATAAATGGAGATACTCAGATCACCCGATTTCTGTAAGCTATCTAGAAAGAGAATATCATCGACAGGTAGACCCTGCGTCTGTAACAGTTGTTAATCCCGCTTCAAAGCAGCGATTTTGAGCTTCGATCAAGAGTTTTTTTTGTTGAGTTCGCGAAAGTTTTGGGATCAGATCTTCTACAAATTCGGCGGCTTCATCAATAAGGATTCCAGTGGGCTTCCCTTCTGCATCCAATTTTACTTCACCTCCAAAGATTTCAAAATTTTCATCTATACCAGCTCGATTTAAAGCTGCGCTGTTCAACCAGGCAGCATGCCCGTCTACACGATTAAGAAAAACGGGTCGATCTGGAAACAAGCTGTCAAGGAGACTTTTAACGGGAAACTCTTTAACAGCCCAGTTATTTTGATCCCATCCTCGCCCTACAATCCATTCTCTGTCACTTGTTTTTGCAAATGCCTGGAGTTTGGCAACTATTTCATCGAGAGATTTTGTGCCGAATAAATTTACTTCAGCCTGGTTCGTTGCAAAGCCGAGGAAATGAGAATGTGCATCGTAGAAACCGGGATAAACCGCACGTGTTTTGGCATCTACTTTTTCTGTGGACCGGTATTTATTTAAGATTTGTCGTTCAGCACCGAGCTCAATGATCTTTCCGTCTTTTACCGCCATGGCTTCATATGTCGAAAAATCTTCATCTACAGCATAAATCCGGGCATTGTGTACTACTAAGTCCGCTTCTTCGCTTTGAAAGCAGGATTGCAGTGCACCCGCAATCAATAGAAGGCTTATCAATTTATACATTTATTCGGTTTTATGAATTTGGGCAGCATTTGCCTGAGCGGTAGGGGTCACTTCAAGATCGTTGATGCAAACGTGCCTCGGTGAGTTGATAATGAACCAAGTAATTCTGGCAATGTCTTTTGCCAGAAGCGGTTTGAATCCCCGATAAACTTTCTTCGCTTTTTCCGTATCTCCCTTATATCGAACCAGCGAAAATTCAGTATCTGCAAGTCCCGGCCTAATTTGGCTTACTCTAATGCCGTACGGTAAGAGCTCTTGTCTTAGTGCCTGGCTTATTGCATTGACGGCATGTTTGGAAGCGCAGTATACATTGCCACCGGGATAAACTTCTGTGCCAGCAATTGAACCAATATTAATGATATGACCTGAATCAGAGTTTTTAAGCGTCGGAATTAGTTCCTGGGTAATATACAGCAGTCCTTTTACATTGGTGTCTAGCATTCCGTTCCAATCTTCGAAATCTCCATTTTCCAGTGTTGATTTACCAAGGGCGAGTCCGGCATTATTAACGAGAACATCAATATTCTGCCAATTTGGTTCAAGGGAATCTAATGCTGATTTTACAGCATTTTTATTGCGCACGTCGAAGCTCAAATAGGTGGCTTCAGACATTTCACCATCATTAATTTCCTTGCATATCTCCTGCAATCTTTCTTCTCGTCTGCCAGTAAGAATGAGTTTGCAGTTCTTTTCTGCCAGTTCAACTGCAATCGCCTTACCAAAACCGGCTGTAGCGCCTGTAACCAATACGGTCTTCATAATTTTTTAATCAATTTTCTTAAAAAGGGTATTCTCCTTTGTAAACGAATGTGGTCTGTCAATCCGAAAATCAGTATAAAGAGAAAAATCAAAGATGGCATTTTATACCGCACTACGGCGCCAAGTACCGGAACTACTTCGCCTGTAATTACTCCAAGCACAAGAACGAAGCTACCTGCAAATGCCAGAATAGGAATATTCAATCCATAGGGTTTTCTATAGTTCCAGATCATTATTAGAATAGCCAGAATGAGCAGTGTGTTTTCCAGGGCAGCAGGTATATACAAGATTTTAGTCAGTTCCCAGGGCCACGGTCTTAGGTAGCTAATGATTAAAGCGTCTGGAGCATTGATCAAAACTGAAACCGGCCCACTTATCTCAGGCAAATCCATTACTGAACCTGAATTGCTCATCTTCGCTACATTGTAAAATGCCTCCTGCTTGAGCTTCATAAGTTCAGCCACTTTAAAGCTATCGCTTATTTGAGGTCCGACAAAAAGGAGAATCAGGGCGAGTGCATGTGGAATGCTAAACCAGAGCCAGAACATTCGCCCCTTAGCTAGTTTAACTATGAGCAAGCCTAAAATGGCCGGCAGCATGCAGATAAGCACATAGCCTTTGGTAAAGACGAGCAGGCAAAGCCCGAGTATTCCCGTGAGAATATCTACAGATTTATGTTCGCCGTAGATATATCTCAGAAATGCAGCTATAAATAGACCCATCCCCATAATGAGTATGGGTTCTTTCAGAACTCCCGATCCCCAAAAAAGGACGGTGGGAAGTAGATAAACAGAGAAGAAAATAGCCCAGGTTTTTCTCGGGAAATACCGGTTTAAAAATTTCATCAAGGCTGTTAAACCAATTAAGGAGAAGAAACACCAAAATACGATATGTACGATGTAATACCCGCCTGAAAAATTCATTATCAGAGCGTTAGTGCGAATTATGGTTGCATTATCATTCGGGAAGCCCGTATAGTACTCCCGATCCATATGCGTCATTCGCTTATAGTATACAAGAGCTTCATTATTATCTTCTAAGCCTATTCCGGTGAGTAAGCTTAAATAGACTTCTACTCCAGCTTCTTTGCTGGAATTAAGAATTTTAGCATCGTCAAAAAAACGATAAGTATCTCCCGTACTTCGGTCGTTGTAATGGGTGGAATAGATATAGGCCAGGCCGGATCCAAAAATGAGCTTGAGGATAAAAACGGCAATGATATACCTGTTTTTTACTCCTTTAATCTCAAAGAATTGCCACCAGTAAATAACTCCGACGGCAAGGAGTGCATAGAAAATAAACAAGATAATAGCCATCTACTCGTTTTTGACAAAAATAAAGGTAATTGGCTAAGCCATTGTGATCTCGAAGAAAAGTTCACAGATAGCTTCCATTTAGCTAGAAATCGTACTTTTGCAGCTCCTAAATCACCTTACAAATGGATGTTGCAATCAATCAGGAATCAACGCTGGAACAAGCTCAGAATCTCGGCCTGTTACCGGAAGAATTTGAACGTATAAAAGAAGTTCTAGGCCGTGTACCAAACTTCACAGAGCTCAGTATATTTTCTATTATGTGGTCCGAGCATTGTTCTTACAAGAATTCTATTAAGTGGCTAAAAACGCTTCCCAAGGAAGGTTCGCACCTGTTGGTTAAAGCAGGTGAAGAAAACGCCGGTTTGGTTGATATTGGTGATGGACTTGGATGTGCGTTTAAAATAGAATCGCATAATCACCCTTCAGCCATAGAGCCCTATCAGGGTGCAGCTACAGGTGTTGGAGGTATTAACCGCGATATTTTCACCATGGGTGCAAGACCCATAGCTCAGCTAAACTCTTTAAGATTCGGATCTCTTGATTCAGATCATACGAAGTGGTTGCTGAAAGGAGTTGTTAAGGGTATTGGTGATTACGGAAATGCATTTGGAATTCCCGTTCTTGGCGGAGAAGTATTCTTTGACGAATCTTACCAGACTAATCCGCTCGTAAATGCGATGAGTGTGGGCATCATGAAATCAGACGAAATGATTTCTGCTACTTCTTACGGTGCCGGGAACCCTGTTTATATCGTTGGGTCATCCACAGGGAAGGACGGAATTAACGGTGCATCCTTTGCATCAAAAGATATCACGGATGAGTCAGCAGATGACCTTCCATCTGTACAGGTTGGTGACCCGTTCCAGGAGAAATTACTGCTTGAAGCTTCATTGGAGCTTGCCAAGACCGATGCTATCGTGGGAATGCAGGATATGGGTGCAGCGGGAATAACTTGCTCGACCAGCGAGATGAGTGCCACAAAGGGGTTTGGTATGAAGATCAATCTCGATCAGGTTCCAACGCGCCAGGACGGAATGCTTCCTTTTGAAATATTGCTATCTGAATCTCAGGAACGCATGCTTGTTGTCGTTCACAAAGGCAAAGAAGATGTTGTTGAAGGAATTTTTGAAAAATGGGATTTAAATGCCGTTCAGATTGGAGAAGTCACGGAAGGTGGACAGTTGGAATACTATATGCATGGAGAGCTTGTGGCGCATGTACCTGCCCATGATTTGGTATTGGGTGGTGGCGCGCCGGTATATGAACGCGAGTACAAAGAACCTGCCTACTATGCGGAATACCAGAAATTCTCCATTGATGACGTAGACATTCCGATCAATCTTCCTAAAGTGGGCATGGAATTACTGGCCAACCCTAATATCGCTTCTAAACGATGGGTTACAGAACAATATGACACAATGGTAGGAACCCGCACAATGACCACAAATAAGCCGTCAGATGCGGGTATTGCGAACATTAAGGGGATTAATTCTGCCTTGGCGATGACCGTTGATTGCAATGCGAGATATGTAAATAACGACCCTAAAGTGGGTACTTCTATAGCCGTTGCAGAAGCCGCAAGGAATATTTCCTGCACGGGTGGAGAGCCTTCTGCAATTACCAATTGCCTGAATTTCGGAAACCCGTACAATCCGGAAGTTTACTGGCAGTTTGTTAATGCCATTAAAGGAATGGGAGAAGCTTGCGAAAAATTCCAAACTCCCGTAACAGGTGGTAACGTTTCGTTTTACAATCAAACCGTGAATAAGGGTAAAGATGCAGATCCCGTTTTTCCAACTCCTACAATCGGAATGATTGGCCTTATCCGCGATAAGGAGCGAATAATGACTATGGATTTCAAGGAGAAAGGAGACTTGATCTTCCTTCTCGGGGAATCTAAAGACGACATTTCATCGTCAGAATATCTAGCCAGTATACATGGAATTAAGGGTTCTCCAGCACCATTCTTTGATATAGACCGGGAGTTTAATGTACAGAAAGCGGTTCGCTCTTTAATCAATTTGGGAATTATCAATTCGGCCCACGATGTTTCAGACGGTGGCCTTTACACTTCCCTTGTTGAAATGGGGTTAAACCGCGGTCTTGGCTTCGATATTACCAGTGATGCAGATGTGAGACTCGACTCATTTCTCTTCGGAGAAGCACAAAGCCGAATTGCGATTACAATTGACGGAAACAGCGAAGAAGCACTCATTGACGAACTCCGTAACCACGAAATTCCATTTACTTTGTTAGGTCATGTTACACGCGGTAAAATGGTTGTTGATGACGAGCATTTCGGATTTATTGCAGACGCAAAGGAGATGTACAATACGGCGATTGAACGAAAAATGGATTCAGCTGTTTCAGAACTATCAATTGATTAAAAACGAAAAATGAATCAAACGAATTTTAAAGGAAAGCCAGTCAGTCTAATTGGAGATGTGCTGGAAGTAGGAGATACTGCTCCCGATTTTACTTATGTAAAAGAAGATTTAAGCGAAGGAACACTCTACGCACATGGTAGCAATAAGAAAGTAATCATTGCTGTACCTAGTTTAGATACGGGTATTTGTCAAATGGAAACCCGAAAATTTAATTCTGATTTGGGCGGTAAGGATGGAGTAAAGGGCATTGTAGTTTCTAAAGATCTCCCCATGGCTATGAAGCGCTTTTGCGCTGCAGAAGGAATTGAAGATGTGGAAATTGCCTCAGATTTCAGAGGGAGTTTTTCTGACGACTACAAAACCTTAATGACAGAAGGGCCGCTAAAAGGTCTTAGCGCACGTGTAGTATTTGTTGTTGATGGCGACAATAAAATTGTATTTCGCGAAGTGGTTGACGATATCACCCACGAGCCTGATTACGAAGCTGTGCTCGCTGCACTTGCCTAGCACTTCGTAAATACTCATTAATGAATCCCAGTCATATTTCAGTCTGGGATTTTTTAGTTTGTATGTTTTCTTTTTTCAAGGGTGTTCCGAATCGTTTTTTCCAGTTCGACCAGTCCATAGAGCAATGAACTAATTGCCAGAATAACTATCCAGGAAATTTCGCCTATCGGAGCTGTATTAAAAACAGAGTTCATTAGCGGGCTGTAAGTAAATAGCACTTGAAGCGCTACCATAATAAGAGTACCTCCCACGAGAATTTTATTCGAAAAGAACCCTATAGTGAATTGAGAATGTTTTAGAGATCTGGACGAGTAGAGATAAAATAGTTCAGCAAATACAATAACATTTACAGCGATTGTTTGAGCAACTTCTTGGGAAACACCTCTTTGTATAGCCAAATAATATGATGCATAGACACCCGCCACTATAATGGCACTCACCCAGAATATTCGGAAAATAAGCTCTCTGGACAAAATAGGCTGTTTTGGATCTCTGGGTGGATTTGACATGATGTCTGGTTCATTGTTTTCAAAAGCCAGGGTTGACCCAAGAAAAACGGCGGTAGTCATGTTTATCCAGAGTATCTGTAAAGGAGAGATAGGCAATGTTATACCGGCAAAGGAAGCGATTAAAATGACCATACCTTCACTTAGGTTGGTAGGGAGTGTCCAGGTGATAAATTTTGTGAGATTGTTAAATACACCCCTTCCTTCTTCAACTGCAGCTTCTATACTCGCAAAGTTATCATCAGTTAGAACCATATCGGCCGTTTCTTTGGCAACCTCTGTCCCTGAAATACCCATAGCTATTCCAATATTAGCCTGTCTTAGTGCGGGAGCATCATTAACTCCGTCGCCGGTCATTGCTACAATGTGTCCACGACTCTGAAGTGCCTTTACTAATTCAAGTTTCTGAGATGGATTGACCCTTGCAAACACAGACTTTTGAGCTGCAGCTTCTGAAAAAGTTTCGGGATTCAGCTTTTTCATCTCGGCACCCGTAATTCCATGACTTCTGGTTAGCTTTTCTTCCAAAACCAATTTTCTCGCTATTGCCGTAGCAGTAGCCACGTGATCTCCTGTGATCATTTTAACAAGAATGCCGGCCTTTCTGCTGTTATGCACTGCCTCTATTGCTTCAGATCGAGGTGGGTCTATCATTGCCTGAATACCCATAAATTCTAAGCCACCTTCCACATCATTATGAGCAATGCTTTGAATTTCAGAATTGACGTGTTTCTTGGCAAATGCCAAGACACGCAATCCATCTAATGCGTAGTCGTCTACTTGTTTGTGTATTTCTTCTATCTGAGCTGTACTGAGCTTATCGCACATGGCACTTACTTTCTCAATAGATCCTTTTAAGTAGACTATATTTTCATTGGAAAGTTGATGAAGCGTAGCCATGTATTGATATTCAGACTCAAAGGGAATTGTATCTATTCTTGGATATTTTTCTCTTTCCGTTTCAATATCTAAACCATATTTCCAGGCTGTGGTAAGAAGAGCCCCTTCTGTAGGATCCCCTTCCGTTTTGACATCTCCATCTCGCTCAACGAGAGCTGAGTCGTTACACAGCATGCCACATCGAAGCAGTTCAGCCAGTGCTTTATCATGAGATTTTTCAATTTGCTCACCGTTGACTAGAAAATCGCCATCAGGCTCATAGCCATTTCCTGTTACCTCAAAATGCTCTTTTCCAGTCCAAATACGCTGTACGGTCATTTCATTTTGAGTGAGCGTTCCTGTTTTGTCAGAGCAGATCACAGTTGTACTCCCCAGGGTTTCAACAGCTGGGAGTTTGCGGACAATGGCTTTTCTTTTTGCCATCCGCGAAACACCTATGGCAAGCGTAATTGTAACTACAGCGGGTAGCCCTTCTGGAATGGCTCCAACGGCAAGCGCCACGCCTTCCAGTAAAACGTTTTCTAAAGAAAAGCCCCTTAAGAGTCCGGCGGTTACTGTCAAACCGGCCAAAATGAGTATCACCCAGAGCAGAAGATGGCTAAACTCTGTTATCTTTTTTGTGAGTGGTGTTGTGAGAATGTCGGCTGAAGCAATCATTCTATTAATCTTTCCAATTTCCGAATTATCACCTGTTGCCACTACTACTCCGGTTGCAGAACCGTAGGTGACAAGGGTTGAAGAATAAGCCATATTGGTCCGATCGCCAATCATAGAATCTATTTCCAGAATACCTTGTTTTTTCTTTACAGGTATTGATTCGCCGGTGAGAGCTGATTCGTCTACCTGTAATTCTCGAAGTTGGATAATTCGCATGTCTGCGGGAATTTTATCCCCACTCTGCAGGACAACAATATCTCCAACGACCAACTCCTGGGCTGAGATTTGCATCCTTTTACTTTCTCTAATAACAGTTGCCTGGGCATCCAGGTTTTTAGAGAGTGCATCAATGGCCTTTAGGGCTTTTACTTCCTGAATAAATCCAATGATAGCATTTACTAGAACAACACCGAGGATAACTCCTACCTCTAGCCACTGTTCCAGAAATGCAACACCAATCGCTGCCACAATTAGGATATATACCAGGGGCTGGTGAAACTGCCTTAGTAAAATTTTTAGAGGGCTATCGCCTTTTTTCTGGGATAGTTTATTCGGACCATTCCTTTTTAGTCGGCGATTGACTTCTTCTGTACTTAGACCTTTTTTGGAAGTTCCAAGCATCTGCGACACTTCTTCTGAGTATAAATGATGCCAGTGATTGAGAGTCTTCATAAACTTCTATAAGTTTGAAGCAATATAAAGAGACTATGACATATTTGATACTGTTATCAACCT
>JGI12048J13642_10217285_pt1 | contig 13907 bp, 7 predicted proteins | sample ElkSlonscriptome_16_FD_13642 | JGI IMG/M metagenome (IMG submission 13642) | reverse complement strand
CCAAATTATTTGCAGAAAGTAGGCGAGACTGATAGTATTTTTTCACAGATCCTGAATGAGTCCCGTGAATTTTATATTCAACTACCAGCCAGCTATTATCCTTCGAAACAACAAAAATACCCGGTAGCCTTTATCCTGGACGGCGAGATATTTCTCCCCACTGTAAATGAAATGCAGAATTACTACAGCGGTGGTTATACGCCTGAGATGGTACTTGTGGGCATTTCAAATGATAAAAACAGGATCAGGGATCTGACCCCTTCAAAAATATCCACTAAATATGGAATGCCATTCAATGAAGAAAACGGGGCAGCTGAAAATTTCAGCGAATTCATCGAAAATGAACTGATACCCTATGTTGAGAATAAATATCCGGTTACCAGCTTCAGAACTTTAATCGGACATTCATATGGTGGCCTGTTTGCTATTTACTCTCTTGTCAAACATGGAGATCTGTTTACCAACTATCTTGCCATTGACCCAGGCCTGGATTGGGATGATCAAAAACTGAGCAAAGAAGCAAAAGGAATCCTTACCAAACGGGATTTTGAGAATAAGGCCCTGTTTATCTCTTTAAGTGGACAATTACATATGCAAAACCCGCAAATAACTATAGACAATGTGTTGCAGGATACCACAGATTTCACTTTGTTTGCCCGCTCAAATATTGCCTTTTCAAATATGGTGAAGCAAAATGCTGACAACGGTTTGAGCTATCAATGGATATTTTATCCGGATGACATTCATGGTACCATTCCATTTCCCTCAATCAGGGATGGCTTAATCTATCTTTTTGAATGGTTTCAAATGGAAAATACCGATAGATTCAACTCATTTGACACACCAAAAGAGGAGCTTCACGACCTAATAAAATACAGGGAAACAAAGCTCAGAGAACACTTTGGTTATTTTGAACCCCCTTATCCGGAAGATATTCTGAATATGTTAGGATATATGAATATGGAAATGCAACAGCCTGAAAAAGCAAAAATGTACTTTGAATTTGCGATCGAGTATTATCCGGAAAGTGCAAATGCCTATGATTCGATGGCAGATTATTATGAATCAACTGGTGACCTGCCTTCTGCAATAAAATATGTAAGCAAAGCTGCAGAATTAAGTGACAGCAATGCTTATAGGGAAAAAATCGAAAAACTTAAATCAAATACCAACTGAGCCAAATCGCTATGTAATGGTTGTAGCCGGTCAACTAAGATTAAGTACAGAACATCAATGAGATTTTCCTTATTTTCAATCTGGTAATAAAAAACAAATTTAGTCGCAACCACGACCCTTACAATGCCCCTGGGAAATTACGGATTTAGCCAGAGTATTGGATGGGAAATTGACCAGTCTGGCAACTCATGGCAATTGAATTTAGACCAAGGTTAAAACAATCCCCAGCAATATTTACTGATCAAATTTATCGATCACTCTACAAAAGTCTTTCCCCTGAATACAATTTGTCCAGCGGACAAAATGCCTTGTCTCTTCCCAGCTGAGCCATATGTAGATAGAGAAGGGTGGTCTTGATATCCCGATGTCCCATGAGGTCCTTCAGGGTCATGATGTCCATTCCCATCTCCATCAGGTGAGTGGCATAGGTATGACGCAGGACATGCGAAGTCACATGCTTAATAATCCCCGCCCTGCTTGTCGCTTTCCTGATTACAACCTGGACGCCTGACCTTGAGAGCTGCTGCAACCCGCCATTATACCCTCTTCCATTGAACAACCATATATGCGGTGTTTCTGCAGTCAGATAACTCCTTAGACCCCGCACAAGTAATTTACCCAGTGGAACATACCTGCTTTTTCCTCCTTTTCCATGACGTACATGCAACATCTTCCTGTCCAGGTCAATATCCGGTAACCTTAAATTAATAAGTTCAAATTGACGTAATCCACAACCGTACATTAATGCCAGAATCAATCTGTGCTTCAATAAATCAGGAGCAGATAACAGGCGCATTACTTCTCTGACACTCAAAACCACAGGTAATTTATTATTCTGCTTAATAGCGGGCAGGCAAACCTCCTGCCCTTTTAAACCCAATACTTTATAGGCAAACCGTAATCCGTATACAGTATGTTTAAAGTAACTCAATGAAGGAGTGTTGCTCCTGGTCTTCAAATAATAGAGGTAATCCAATACCTGTTCTTCATCGAGTTTGCAGGGACAGCACTCATAATGAAGTGCCATCGCCGCCAGGCAACGTCCGTAGTTGGTAAGTGTGCTCTGACTTTTTCCGGAGATCTCAATGCTGCGCCTGAGCTTAATGTAAAGTTCTTCAAATTCAGGAACCAGAATACAAGCTTCTTCAAGCAGTGTCATTTTTTTCATTTTCAACATTCGCTTTATTAATATTTGAGGGAATATGGATAGATTACACCGACCTGGCCGATGATCGATACATAATGCTTCAAACATAGTTAACCTCTCACCTTTCCCATGACGGACCCCTTGAATGCTATCGATCCAACGGGTGAAATTTTGCAGATCAAAAAGGAAAATATCAATTTAGAATGCTGATTACAGATAAAGCCAATATCTTAGACCATTATTAAGGTCGCATCAAAATCGCATACCTGATCAATCAAGCAACATGAAATCCATTATAACCATCATCTGCCTGCTTAACTCACTGAACCTCAGCTACGGTAAAACAAAGACCAACATTGAAAAGGTGATCATATCAACTGGTCAGCAGGAAACCTTTATCCATACAAATGAAACAGGCAGTTTCATTGCAACTGTGAACAATGCAGCCGCAAAGAGATATGGTCTCCGTGGCTATGTCCGCTACAGCGACTTCGGTGCGGTTGGAGACGGGATCACCAACGATAGTGATGCCATCGCTGCTGCGCATGCCTACGCAAACCAGAACGACCTGGAAGTTAAGACAGATAACCACGCCACTTATTATATAGGCGGAAAAGAATGCACAGCCATTATCCAGACCAACACCGATTTCGGCACAGCGACCTTCATCATCGACGATACCGATGTTGAAAACCGAAACGCACCCGTTTTCAGGATCAGTTCCAGCCTGAAACCGTTTACCCCGCAAACCATATCCTCCCTGGAAAAAAACCAGAAAACCATCGATATCTCCCTGCCACAATCCTGCCTGGTCACCGTCACCAACGCAAACACCAGGCGATACATCCGATATGGACTCAACCAGAACAACGGATCGCCTCAAACAGATATCTTCGTCGTAAATAAAAAAGGTCAGATCGATAAAGACACACCGATCATCTGGGACTTTGATCAGATCACGGAGATCACTGCCCTTCCCATGGATGAGGAGACATTAAAAATCACAGGCGGACGATTCACAACCATCGCCAACCAGGCCGAATCAAAATACACCTACTACAGCCGAAACATAGCGATCCGGCGTTCCAACGTGGTTGTGGACGGACTGGAACATTACATCAAAGGCGAAGGCAAACATGGCGCCCCCTACAGCGGATTCCTAAATATAAGTGACTGTGCCAACATTACAGTAAAAAACACCGTTCTTACAGGTCATAAAACCTACAGGACCATCGGGTCTGCCGGAAAACCCGTCTCAATGGGCTCATACGATATATCAGTCAACCGCGCCCTCAATGTCTCTTTCGTGAATTGTAGTCAGACCAACGACATCAATGACCGCACCTACTGGGGGATCATGGGGTCCAACTATAGCAAAAATCTGATCTATGAGCACTCCACCTTCTCCAGGTTCGACGCCCACATGGGGGTCGCCAATGCCACCATCAGAAACTCAACACTTGGTCATATGGGCATCAATGCCATTGGTACAGGTACTTTGACCGTAGAGAACTCCACAATTTACGGCAGAACCCTCATCAACCTCCGCCAGGATTATGGCAGTACCTGGCAGGGCAAATTCATCATACGGGATTGCCTTTTCGTGCCTTCCGGAGGCAGAGCCACCACAGCCAGCCTGATCGGCGGATATAATTCAGGCAAACACGATTTCGGATATACCTGCCATATGCCGGAAACGATCATCATCGAAAACCTGCACATCGACGACTCCAATCACCCTGAAAAATACAACGGTCCGGCGATCTTTGCCAATTTCAACCCACAGATGACCAACGAATCATTCCAGGAGGACTTTCCATACATCATCACAAAAGAGGTGATCCTAAAAAATGTAACCACCGCCAGCGGACACGATCCTAGAATAAGCGATAACCCTTTCATGTTCAGAAATGTAAAGATAAAATCAAAGCCCCGAGAATAGCATCCCTCCCCCTTCAAGACCCGGACAGAATTGGAAAAAACTCGTTATAATTGCAAAGTAATTTTAAAACCGAAGGTCCGTAACTCGATGAAATACTTCACAATTCTTATTATCGCTATCTGCCTGATCGCCTCAGGCTGCTGCAACAACGAAAACTTCGAAGTCGGTGGCATCTCGGTACATTACCCAAAACTGGACTCTGCCGCCAACCTCAGGTCATACATTCTTCAACCCGGAAGCAGTCACATCATCAGGGACAGTGTCGAGCTTGGCTCATTGCATGCCGGCAACAACTACACACTGTTCGTGAATTTCGAATTCTACCGCGAAGACCAAATCCTCCACGTGGTCAACACTACCTACCGCGACACGGTCACAAACATTTATTTTGAACGCAACTACTGCAAAGACGGCATAAAAAAATTTGAATATATGCTGAATGGTACGTACCGTACAGACAGGTCGGTAACCATCTCCGATCCCGACCAGGTCACCGAGTGATCAAATACGTGGGGCCGACCAGGTCACAGAGTGATCAACTGACTGGCGCCGGTCAGTTCGGAAACTGCTCCAATCGGTAGCTCCCCGGAACATACCGAGCCAAAAAAAATTGTATCTTTTGAAAAATTTCTAACCAAACCAACTACTACCATGTACCAGGAAAAACATTCCCAGGGATCCAGTAAAAACGTGGAAACCAATCAAAAAAGTAAAAACCAGATGAATCGCAGGAAGTTCATAGGGGGCGTCAGTGCCGCAGCTGCCGGTCTCACCGTTGTACCCGCACACGTCCTGGGTGGCCCCAATCACATTGCCCCCAGCGACATGATCAACGTCGCCTATATCGGTATGGGCACACAGGGTCTTCGCCAGATGCCGGCCCTGCTCAACATCCCTGATGTCCGCATCACGGCTGTCTGCGATCCACAACGAAAAGCGATCAACTACCGTGACTGGGGCCCCACTGGTCTGCGCGACCAGATGCGCAAGCTGATCAATGATCCCGACTGGAACACAGGGGGAAACAATACGATACCGGGCGGACTTGACAACGGGAAGGAGCTCGTCGACAGGTTCTACGAGCTGCAAAAAGGAAAAAAACAGAAAAAGGGATGCAATGCCTATACCGATTTCCGTGAACTCTTTGAAAAAGAGAAAGACCTGGATGCCGTGCAGGTGATGACCACCGATCATGTCCACGGGATCATCTCCACTGCTGCCCTGAAACGCAACATTGCGGTTACCATGCATAAACCCCTCTCCAACCGGCTCAAAGAAGGAAGAAAAGTGATAGAGATGGCCCGCAAATCAGATGCGGTTACCCACCTGCTTCCCTGGGATTCAAATGGTTCTATGGATCAGATCATGGCCTGGATCAACGGGGGCGCCATCGGTGAACTGCAGGAGGTCCACAACTGGTCGCACCGACCGGTATGGCCGCAGTATGCTCAGATCCCAACCGACACACCAAATGTCCCCGAGGGATTTGACTGGGACCTGTGGCTGGGCCCGGAAGCCTACCGTCCCTATCATCCGAATTATACCAACATGGTATTCCGTGGCTGGTACGATTTCGGCGGCGGATCCATGGCCGATATGGGTCATTACAGCCTGTGGACCGTCTTTGAAGCACTGAAGCTGGAAAACCCCACCATCGTCGAACCCAATATGAGTCATGTCTGCGATATGAGGCCCGATGACTCAGCCTACAAGATCTATAACGATTTCTCATTCCCGTATGCCAGCACCGTAAGGTTCAAATACCCGGCCATCACAGGCCGTCCGGCTGTCGACCTGGTATGGTACGATGGTGGCATGCGTCCGCCGGTCCCACAGGAGTTTTATGACAAAAAGATCGATTTCCCGTCTGAAGGAATGATGTTCAAAGGGGATAAGGGAATCATCATGACTTCAGGATTTCTCGTGGAAGACCCATACCTGCTCTCGGGTGAAGTTCGGGAAACAAAAGAGGTATCGGCAGCTGCCGGTGCAGTGAAGATCCCTGGTATTGAGCGTTTCATCGAGGGTGTGAGAAAAGAAAAGCAGATTGCGGGTAACTTCAGGCAGGCCTGGGGAATCACCGAGGCTGTCAACCTATATGCAGTGGCACTCAGGGCGAACAAGACCCTCCGCTACGACGCAGACCAGATGAAGGTGACCAACGATGAAACTGCCAATGCATACCTCGATCGTAACTACCGGTCGGGATGGTCCATCGAACAGATGTAGCCCGGTGGCACGTATCATTCAGCATAAAAACGCGTGCACACATTTTGCGCCTAATTACAGGTTGACAGGTTCATGAAAAGGACTGGCAGCGCGGATCAAATACTTAAATCATTGAAAAATCAACTACCAACTTAAAAATCATGACATCAAGAAGAAAATTTTTAAAAACAACGGGTGCAGCACTCGGTACCACGGCAATCATGGGACACCTCCCTTTCGCCATGTCGGGATGCACGGGAGATGAACATTTGTCCTACGGCTTCCAGACCTGGACACTACGTGACCAGCTGGGCGAAGACCTTGCCGGGACGTTGAAAATGATGGCCGACCGTGGCTATAAAGAGGTGGAGTTTTGTTCCCCGCTTGGCTATACCGGCACCCCATTCGAGAAATTCAACAGCATGAACGGAAAGGAGTTGCGCGCGATCATCGAAGGTGCCGGCCTGGTCTGCCCGAGCTCACATTACAACATGGGTGAGCTGCGTGATCACCTGCAAAACCGCATCGACTGGTCACACGAAATGGGGATCAGTCAGATCATTGCATCAAGCTTCTGGCTTCCAAAAGATGCCTCCATGGACGACTACAGACGATCCTGTGAAGAGCTCAACGAGATTGGCCGGAAGACCAGTGAAGCCGGGATACAGGCCGGGTTCCACAACCACCACATGGAGTTTAAAAAGATCGATGGAGAGCTGATATACGATGTGTTGCTGGAAGAGCTGGACCCCGACCTTGTGAAGATGCAGTTCCAGGTCGCCGTGGTGAATATCGGCTACCAGGCTGCCGACTATTTCAGGAAATACCCGGGACGGTTTATCTCGGCACACCTGGCCGACTGGTCCGATGAGAAGGAGAACCAGGTACCGATCGGTAAGGGAATCGTCGACTGGGATGACTTTTTCGAGGCCTCAAAAAAAGGCGGCGTGAAGAACTACTTCGTGGAGATGGACCCGGAAACATTCGGACCCAGTGCAGAATTCCTGGATACGATCACAGTTTAAGGATATCTTTCAGCTATGACGGAACGGACACAATCGAAATAGCCAGAACGGACACAATCGAAATAGCCAGAACGGGCTCAAACGAAGAATATAGAAAGAGCACGAACGAAAAAGTCAGAACGGACACCTCGAAGGAAGCCGATCCGGTTCAAAGCAAATTACGCACTGAAACCGTCACGCGACAGTATCCCCCCGGCGTTGTCCGTTTAAACTATTCAAAGATACATCAGCAGAATTGCATGCTGATGAATATTTTTCAGAATCAGATAATTAATTAGAAATACATGAAACCGGCAAAAAGAATCCTCTTTACCATAGCAATCATCATTTCAATAACAGCAAACCTCGGGGCAACCCGGCTCCTGGAGGTACAGGCGGTCGACAACCAGTGCCTGGTATTGCAATACCAGGACGGGTTTGTTGAGTATAACTGGGACGACACCATCAGCGGATCTTGTGGCGGATGGGATTATTATTTTACAGAGGACTGGTGGTTGTGCGACGACAAGGATCAGTATGTCGCTTACGGCGAACCGCTGGATACAGACATTACAGGAGAAATCCAGAGTTTCACGCTTCGGTCAGACCGGGACGTTAATTACAGTTCGGGAAGTCATCCCGTGACTGTCTATCGCAAATCGAAAGTATGGGAAGCCAGCCTCGATGAGCAGCAGCCTGCCATGCATCACTGGATCTACCTCGAACTCCCTCACCCGCTCAAACGCGGTGAGAAGTATACCCTCGAGATCGCTCACGGAAGCAACAGCGACATCACGAAACGAAGTATACGCTTTAATGAGCACACGATCACATCACCCTCGATCAAGATCTCCAACACGGGTTATGAGGCCAGTGCTCCCTGGAAAGTGGCCGATGTTTATATGTGGATGGGAGATGGCGGCGAAAGAGATTTCAGTCGGCTTAACGGCACCACGTGGCGACTGTTCGATGTTGACAGGGGGCAGGATGTATACGAGGGTAGCCTGGAGTTCCGAATGAAGAACAGGACAGAATCCGGATTTGAAAAGGATTTCACGATGGCAGACATCTGGCAATGTGATTTTTCAGGATACAATGAACCCGGCAATTACAGGCTTGTGATCGAGGGTATCGGCTGCAGCCAGCCTTTCGAGATCGGGCAGAACCAATTCGAATTGCCCTTCAAAACGGCTATGCAGGGCATGTTTTACCAGCGCATGGGATGTGTCGATGCACCCTCCGGAGGCTTTCCGAAAGCACGTCGTCCCCTTCACAAACAGGGCGTCGAACCTGAAGATTTCACGGTCTACATCTCCAAAAAGAACATGGTCACAGGCACCAATCCCGACAACCGTAAATTCTATGCAGAAGAGCTCACAGGTGAGGTTGCGAAAGCCACCTGGGGAGGATGGACCGATGCATACGACAACGACCAGCGGCCTGTAAATTTCATCTGCGTCTTTGACCTGCTCCTCACCTACTACCTCTCACCCGAAGCCTTCACCGACGGTCAGCTCTACATCCCTGAAACGGCGAACGGCATTCCCGACATCATCGACGAAGCACTTTGGGAGATCGACTGGTGGCTGCGCATGCGGGATGCTGACGGCGGTTACCTTACCGGTCTGACCAACATCAAACCGCCCGAGAATATCAATTATGCCGGGGCACCCTGCGCATGGCAGGGATGGTGTGTTTCCGCGGCATCGGCCATGGCAGCCGACTGCTTCCGGCTCAGCGGGAATAGCGAAATGCAGGAGATGTATGCTGAACAAGCCGTGCTCGCCTTCGATTGGGCTGAAAAGCAGAAGGACAGGATGATGGATACGTATGTAAGCGGACTCAGGGGGCGGGATTTGAAAATGACCGCTGCTGCGTACCTGTTCAACCTGACTGGTGAGAGGTCGTATGAAAAAATCGTGAAAAAGGAGTGTGAAGTTGACAATCCAATGGTGAAACTCAGAAATACGGGGCAATGGGAACAGCAATATGCTGCAGTCGGGTACCTCCTCTCCCCACAGGGGGTAAAATTCCCTGAATTGCAGGACGATATGAAAGAATCGCTGTTCATGCAGGCGAAGACAGATCATCTCGACCTGATGAAAAAATCACCGACCAGTGCCGCACGGTACAGGAACGGATGGGAAGGGATGTGCCAGACTTCCAACGAGATGTCGGTTGTCGCCATTGCCCACCGGCTCTCTGATGATCCGGAAGAGAAAGTGGCATTGGAGAAAGGAATGTATGCTGAGGCGGAATGGACGCTGGGCAGGAATCCGCTGGGGCTTGCACATATGACCGGACTTGGTGACAAATCCATCACCCAGACCTTTGCCCCCGGCAGGCGGGACGGCTATCCCGGTGTCACGCCCGGATGGACCCCTTACATGTGCAGAGATGGCTGGGGGAACGACGATCACATGGTCCGATGTGCGTGGTACACCAACCGGAATTACCCGGCTGACAAAGAATTGTGGCCCTGGGGAGAGAATTTCTGGAATAGCCGGTATTCAGTTCCCAACAGTGAGACCACACCGCAGCAGACCTTCAGGCAGAAGATCATGCTTTATGGTTACCTCTATTCCCTGGGAAGGGAGTAGTTTCCAGTCGGCAGTGGGCAGTCGGCAGTGAGCAGTCGGCAGTCGGCAGTGGGCAGTCGGCAGTCGGCAGTCGTTACTAAAAGTGCCCAAAAGGTTCCACGATCCCGGAGGCGATGTGCTAAACTTGTTGAAGCAGATCAAAGCCCGCAGGGTATTAAGGAACGTCATAACATCGATCCCGGAGGGATCACATCACGTAGCCCGGTATCGCAGATGCCGGGTTATTACGGAACGCCATCTACCCCCGATCCCGGAGGCGATGTGCTGAACTTGTTGAAGCAGATCGCATCAAACGGACCTGTATATCAAATGTACTATCGTCAGCCGACGATCTAGATATGTCGTAAGCCGTCGATCGAGAAATGTTGCCAGCGACACTAGATGCTGGTCCTGGCAGGCTACAAAAGGAACCGTATCGGGGTCAGTCTTTCAGATTCTTCAGCAGGACAAATGATCTTCCCTGGATCTTGTAGACATTCTGGATGACCTTTCCGTCCCTGGCGTTTTCATGCTTGTCGGTATCCACCAGCACCTCCCAGCGTGCGCTTTCCACTTCGTGTGGCAGGGTGAATGATATCGGCTCCCAGTAGCTGTTCACCAGGATCAAAAGGATGTCCTCCTTCAGGTAGTTACCATGTTCATCCATCTCCTTCATCAACTCGCCGTTGAGCAGCATCCCCATGCACCTGATGAAACTGGTCTCCCACTCCTCCCTGTTCATATCAATGCCATCGGTATTCAACCAGCGGATGTCCTTGATCCCTTCACCCTGAATCTGCCGGTTTTTGAAATACCTCCGGCGGTGTGTCACCGGATGTGCTTTTCTGATTGAGATAATCTTCTTCGTGAAATCAAACAGCTGCTGCTGTTCCTTCGTCCAGTCCCAGTGCATCCATGCGATCTCATTGTCCTGGCAGTAGGCATTGTTGTTACCAAGCTGGGAACGGCCATATTCATCACCATGACTGATCATCGGGACCCCCTGGCTCAACAGGAGCGTACTCAGGAAATTTCTTTTACGCTTCTCCCGAAGGGAGATAATATCCGGATCGTCGGTTGGCCCCTCCTCACCACTGTTCCAGCTGATGTTGTGATCTTCGCCGTCACGGTTATCCTCACCGTTGGCTTCATTGTACTTCTGGTCATAGCTCACCAGGTCATGCAACGTAAAGCCATCATGTGCAGTCACAAAATTGATACTTGAAGAGGGCAATTTTCCATTGTCTTCATACAGGTCACTGCTCCCGCTGAGCCGATATGCCAGCTCACTCACCTGGCTCTCATCACCCCGCCAGAATTTTCTTACCGAGTCACGGTACTTGCCGTTCCATTCCGCCCAGAGCACCGGGAAATTACCCACCTGGTAACCACCCTCTCCAAGGTCCCACGGTTCAGCGATCAGCTTCAACTGTGAGATGGTCGGGTCCTGGTGGATCGTATCCAGGAAGGTCGACAGTTTACCAACATCATACAACCCCCGCGCCAGCGTGGAGGCAAGGTCAAACCGGAATCCATCCACCTGCATGTCATTGGCCCAATACCTCAGGCTGTCCATTACCAGCTGCAACGTTCTGCTACTCAGCATATTAAGTGTATTACCGGTCCCAGTATAGTCGGTATAATAGAGCGGCTTCTTCGGATCCATCCTGTAGTAACTCTGGTTATCGATTCCCCTGAATGCCAGTGATGGCCCGAGGTGATTGCCTTCTCCCGTGTGATTGTATACCACATCCAGGATCACCTCGATCCCCGCCTTGTGATAGGCCTTGACCATCTCCTTGAATTCCCTAACCTGCTCACCTTGCATCCCGGATCCGCTGTATTCAGCATGGGGTGCAAAGAAACCGATGGAATTGTATCCCCAGTAATTGGAGAGTCCTTTGTCCAGGAGAAACTTGTTGTGGACAAAGTGGTGGATGGGCATCAACTCAATGGCAGTGACACCCAGTTCCCTGAAATAATCGATAACCTTTGGATTGGCGAGGCCACGATAAGTACCCCGATCCTCTTCCGGGATGCCGGGATGTGTTGCTGTAAATCCCTTTACATGCAATTCATAAATAATGGTCTCATGCATCGGCCGCTCAGGCTTTGTAACATTCTCCCAGTCAAACCCGGTATCGATCACTACACACTTGTTTATCTCACCAACGCTGTCAAGTATATTCTTCTCAAAAACATTTTTCTTCTGGTCACGATTGAAATCGTAATCGAACATACTGTTCTTCACATCGATCCTGCCTTCGATTGCCTTGGCGTAAGGATCGATCAACAGTTTTTGCGGATTGAACCGGATTCCCTTCTTTGGAAGGTACCTGCCGTAGACCCGGTACCCGTAACGCTGACCAGGTTTAAGTTCCGGCACATAGGCGTGCCATACATAATCGGTCACTTCGTCAAAATCGATCTCCTCATAGGTTTCATCGTTGCCCGGATCCCCGAACAGGCATAGTTTTACACCTGTCGCATTTCCACTGTACAATGCAAAATTGACCCCATTGCCATCATAAGTTGCTCCGAGTGGATATGGCTTTCCCGGCAACACTTTTCCCTTGTATTTCTTCATCTTCTTAATATCAGTTCTTTTTGGACCTCAGTAAGTCTACCCAACTCTTCTCCATTGTTCCGGAGCTTCAATTTTCAAGCAACTTCACAATGGCGAAACAATAGATATATTTAATTGTTTAAGTCATACAGAGTCAAAGCATCGGGTAAAATGGCCCTTTGTTGACTTGCATGGTGAAAAACAGGATGCAAAAATGGAAAATATATTTGCTTTGAGTCTTTATTGTTCTATTTTTTTCTTAACCATTATCTACATTTTCCATACCAAAGAACCGACAATCCAACATGAATAAAAAAACAGTGTACCCCACATTTACCGACAAAGACAAATGTACATTTCAAATCTGGGCACCAGTAGCGAAGCAAATTACCCTGCTGGATCTGACAGGTGACAGGAAAATCGAGCTCGAAAGGGTTGGTGAAAAAGGATACTGGAAAAAGGAGGTAGAGAAATGCGCACCCGGAATGCGTTACAAATACTGTATTGACGGTAACGATAGCTATCCTGATCCCGCTTCCCTCTCTCAACCTGAAGGCGTACACGGAGCATCCGAAGTTATCAGTCCAAAAGACTATCAATGGTCTGACTCATCCTGGGAAGGTATTCCCCGTGAGGAGATGATCATTTACGAAGTCCATCCAGGCACCTTTTCAGGAAGTGGAGATTTCAAAGGGATCACAGAACGCATCGACCACCTGGTAGAGCTTGGAATCAATACCATTGAGATCATGCCGGTGGCGCAGTTCAGCGGAAAAAGGAACTGGGGATATGACGGTGTGTACCCATTCGCTGTGCACGACAGTTATGGGGGTGCAGAAGGACTGATGAAACTGGTTGATGCCTGCCATCAAAATGATATTGCAGTGATCCTGGATGTGGTATACAACCACTTTGGTCCGGAAGGCAACTATGTGTCGAATTTCGGCCCCTACTTCACGGGAAATTATTCCACACCCTGGGGAAAACCGATCAACTTTGACGGTCCGCATTCCGATGAGGTCAGGAACTACTTCATCCAGAATGCATTGATGTGGTGCCGTGATTTTCATATAGATGGCCTTCGGCTGGACGCCGTCCATGCCATATATGACTTCAGCGCAAAACATATCCTGCTGGAGTTGGCAGAGAATTTGGAACAACTGGAAGATGAAAATGAAAGGAAATACCATTTGATCGCAGAATCTCATTTAAATGACATCAGGTATATATCTTCAGCCGAAGCAGGCGGCTACGGGATGGATGCGCAATGGTCGGACGATTTTCA
>JGI12048J13642_10111523_pt1 | contig 13910 bp, 12 predicted proteins | sample ElkSlonscriptome_16_FD_13642 | JGI IMG/M metagenome (IMG submission 13642) | reverse complement strand
TTTCGTCTCGGTCAGCCGGACTCGATCTTTTTCTTGGCCGTCCTCCTCAAGCCAGTATTTGACCACGCCCAGCCGGCCAGCCGGGGTTCCGGAGATCCCCCAGGCGCTGTGATCATGGACCATCGTATATTCCCCCGGGTCGAAAAAATAGATGCGGATGGAGAACCGGCGCGCCTCGTCCATGTACAGGAGTACCTCGTTTTTGAAAATCGCCGCGCCACGAATATCCGGATACGGTTTTCCTTGGGCGATATTGCCCAGGATCGATGACCAGACCGATTGGTCCAGCAGCAGGTCGGGAAGGGCTTCTTGAAAATACTCGATTTGGGCCTCGGGGGATTTTAGGTGATGAACCTCCTTCACCCACTGTCGGCAGTAAGATTGAAACGGGTCGGGAATCGCGTCGATCGCGGGCATGATATGAAAGGCTCCTATTCTGCGGGGTCCGGTTTTGTAGGGCCCGGCGGGCTTTCCGAATTTTCCAAACGGACATACTGATCGTAAAAGGCCGCCCCGTTTCCCAGGTCGGTCAAACCGGCCTCGATCAGCTGATTGGCGCCGCCGCCCAGCTTCATCCAGTCTCCGCGGCGGTAGAGCACGGCACCGGGATGGAATTGCGGCAAGGCTTCCACCGTAACCGGCAGACGGCCGATGGGCGAGACCAGAAATACCGATTGTTCGGGATTCAATCTGTTCATGGCCGGATTGTCCGGCGATACACGTACCACCGGCGGGTGCTCCTGGTCTTCCGGCAGCATCTGGGAATGGATGGCTTCCCGCCGGACCAGCGTCAGCAGCCGCAAAGGGTAATCCGAAGGCGGGTCGGGCTCGTCGTGAAGGCCGGTGGGGAACCGGGCCATGCCGTCCGGATGATCGAACTGAAGATCGGCATAGGCGATTTCCGGTTTGTCTGCCTGCACGGACCCTCTTGAGCGGAGTTCCTCCAGGGTGGTGTCGAGCAGGTCGGTCTTCAGGGAAAACCGAAAACAGTCCTCCCGATCGGGCATCCGGATCGGCGGATCGAGTCGTTTTCCAAGTTCGGTGACGATGCTGAAATCGTCCCGGGCTTCTCCCGGAGTGTCCAGTACGGCCGGCACATATTGAACATGATCGTGAAGAAAAGAGGCGATGATGTCCTCCTGCTCCAGCATCAGCGTCGACGGTAAAACCAGGTCCGCCCGTTCAGCCGTATCGGTCATAAATGCATCCACCACCACTTTGAAGGGCACTCGTTCAAAAGCTCGGGCGATGGTCTTGGAATCGGCGGCCTGGTTGACGATATTACCGCCGTTGATCCAGATCATCTGGATTTCGGGGTTTTTAGCTTCCAGAATTTCCCGGCCGATGGTCGGCTTGAGCAGAAATCGTCGGGGCTTGCCGGCCGGGGCTTTGGCCCAGTCAAGATTGAAATTTCCCATGGAATGAAGATGAAAATAACTTCCGCCGCCGGCGCGTCCCATATTTCCGGATATCAGGGTCAGGGCGTTGATGTACCGGACGTTTTCTCCCCCGTATCGGTATCGCTGAAGACCGCCTCCGACAATTGCGGCCGTTGGGGATTCGGATCGGTAAGCCTCGAAGAGAAGTTGAACATCATCGGCGGAGATTTCACAGGTTCGCGCCAGTTGATCCTCGGTGGGGTTCAGAATCGCCTTCCGAAACGAATCCCAGTGACGGGTTCGGGAGAGAATCTCGGGGGAGATCAGATTCGACTCGATAAAACGCCGAATGACCGCCGCGGCCAAAAAACGGTCGGTCCCGGGTCGAATTTGAATGAGATGGTCCGAAAAGTCGCCGTTCCCGTCCCCGCCGGGAGAGATGGAGATCACCCGGGTGCCGTTTTTTCGGGCTTTTCGCACCAAAGCGGCCACATGGATGGAGCTTCGAGAGAGATCCTTTCCCCAGTTGATGATGGTCCCCGCATTGAGCAGGTCCCGGGCGGTATTCTGTTTTCGGGACCCGTAATCATGAATGTAGGCCATGTATCCGGCGGCGTCGCATAGGGACCCCCGGGTTCGGGAGGCGCCTAACAGACCGAAGAAATATTTGACGCCTTCCTTGAGCACTCCCTTGGCGCCGTCGCTGGGGATGTGGAGAATCGATTCGGGTTCTAAGCGGCATTCCTGAATTTTTTCGGCGCAAAGGTCCAGGGCCTCATCCCACGAAATCACCCGCCAGCCGGCGCCGTCTTTGCGAATGGGTTGAAGGATGCGGTTGGGATTTTGCAGCCGCCGGATATGGTGTTTGATCTTTTTGCAGGTGAATCCGGCGGTGAAGGGGTGCTCCGGGTTGCCCCGCAGAACGATATCTTTCCCCTCGGGTCGGGTAACCACCAGTGAGCAGGCATCCGGGCAGTCCATCGTGCAGGCGCTGATCTGTTTCATGGGTCTCCTATTGATCGGGCTTTCTTTTCAGTTAGTGTAGACATTGTAAATGAAACCCGGCATTCCCACAAGTGGCGAATCCGAATACCTGTCACCGTGACTTGAAAACCGGAGCGTCAAGCCTATAATAACCGCATGGACACGAAACTGATGCTGCGCGGAAAATGGACTTTTCGCGCCCACGGCCGGCAAGTGGTCTTTGTCAAAAAGTCCGGGTATGTCGGGGCGGAGTAAATCCGCAACCTGATGCGAAAATATCCCCGCACCCATTTTGCCGTTGCCAAATGGAATATCCGGCTGGGATCTTTCGCCGGTGTCACTAAAGGCAGTCCAAAAAACGCGGCGGTCGGCACCGGTGGACCTCATTTCCTTTCCTGAAGAAAGCGCCGAGCGGTTCATCACCGATCGGGGAGAGATACACTTCCGGTTTGAAGATTTGGATCGGCAGCGGTTTTAGGGGATATTCGATGGAGTCCGGTTTGTATCCGTCTTCATCGTGGGTGGGATTTTTCCGGCGGCCACGTTGTGAGCCCATCGGGTCGTCTCCGGCAGGCGGTATCGGGTGCAGCAGGCAAGTACCAGATCAACGGCCTCATCAAAATCGACTCGATGGCCCGGCGATACGAATACCGGTTTAACCCGATCCCGGGTTCGCAGCACGGTTCCGATTTTTTCTCCGTTATGGGTGAGCTGTGCCCCGCTGCCCTTTTTTTCGCCCGGCTCCGAATGGTCGCCGCACAGCCGCGATTTGGCGCAGCCGATGGTCGGCATATCCAACAGCANCCCTATGTGACTGGCGATTCCCATCCGTCGGGGATGGGCGATGCCCTGACCGTCAAAAATCAAAAGATCGGGAGGGACCGACAGCAGGTTCATAGCCTCTATTATCACCGGCCCTTCGCGAAAGGAAAGGAGCCCGGGGATGTAGGGCATCGGTACCGGTCCGGAGGCGACGGCGTAATCGATCACCTTCAACTCCGGAAAAGCAAGCACCACCACGGCGGCTTTGGCGATATCTTTCTTGATCCCCACATCCACCCCGGCGATCGTTTCAACCGCCTTCAAATGGGTATCGAGAATGACCTGCTCGGCCAATTTTTTTTGAAGCGCTACCGCTTGCTTGGGAGAGAGGTTCCATTCGTGGGTAAGGGGGTTCAATCTAAATACGTCCTTTCGGTGATTTCGGGGCCGCCATTCGGTAGATGTAAATGGGGTCACTGTGAAGCGCGCCGGACGGGTAGAGAACCGTCTCCGGAACGAATCCGGGAAATGCGAAATTGCAGGAGGCCACAAAGGTGCCGGGACGAAGCTCCGCCCGAAGTTTAACCGCCAGCCGTTTCATCACGTCCGGGAAAAGATAGCAGAAGACCACATCCGCCTCGGAGAGATCCGCCTTCATGAAATCCCGTCGCCGGATTTCGATGGACGCATCCCCGATGCACTGAAGCCGGGCTCGTAAACAGGCAAGCGGGTTGAGTTCATACCCGACGGCTTTTACCGAAGCCCGTTTTCGAATCGCCCGAAGCACTCGGCCGTCGCCGCACCCCAGGTCGATAAAGCATTGACCGGGCGCCATATCCACCGTCTCAAGGAAGGCTGAAATGCGGGTCCGGGTGGTGGACACATAGAGCGCCCCTTGGGTCGTCGGCAGCACCAGAGCGGTACTCAGCACATAGGCCATTTTCAAGGCGAACAGGCCCCCGGCCAGAATGAAGAATCCCCAGATCCAGAGCGTCATGGAACGGGCTTTCGGAGGGTACCGGGAATAGCGGGGGGATGCGGCCCGGGACGGCTATCCCTGTTTGGTATCATCATCGATGAATCTCTTCTGGTTGGAGAGCAGCTCAGTCTTTTTTGGACGGCCCCTCTGAGGATCATCCGGGTTTCTTTTACAAAGACGAAGCGATTTTCTCGCCGATATTTTTTAATTTCTCTTTGTCACCGGGTTTGATTTCCCATCCGGTGATGGGCAGTTCCGGACCGCCGCTGACTCGGGGAACAAGGTGGAGGTGGTAATGCATAACCACCTGGTTGACGGCCCGACCGTTGAGCTGAACACACGCGATGCCTTCTGCGTCGAGGGCTTTCTTGATGGCTTGCGCCACCTTTTTGGAGGCTTTGTGAACGGCGGCGAGATCTTCAGCCGGAATTTCCCAAATATCCCGGGCGTGGGATTTGGGGATGATCAGGGTATGGCCGTCGGAAATGGGGTTGATGTCCGCGAAGGCGAAAACCTTGTCATCTTCGTAGATTTTGATGCTTGGAATCTCCCCCTTGACGATTTTACAGAAAATGCAGTCTTCCATCGAGATCCTCCTTGGTTGTGGCTGTTTTAAGATGCTCTGGTTTTGAGGGCCAGTTCCGCGACCCTGCGGCCCAGTTTCGCTCCGTTTTCCTGTATTCCGCTGTCCGGCGCGCCTACGCAGGATACCCCGTAATGACCGCTGGCCGCCATAGGATCACCCACGATGACCATGCCGTAAATCAGCAGGCATTGGATAATCGACAGCATGGTCGTTTCTTTGCCTCCGGATGGATCGCCGGATGTGGCGAAGGCGGCGCCGATCTTGCCCTCCATCTTTTTTCGAATCCCCACATAATCATCGAAAATCTTTTTCAGTTCCGCGGCCATCACCCCGAAATAGACCGGTGAACCGGCGATAATGCCGTCGGAGTTCACGAAATCCTCTTTGGTGACCTCATCCGTTTTTTTCAGAACGGCCTGAATACCGTCCACCGAGTCGACTCCCTTGGCGATCGCTTCCGCCAATTGCCTTGTGTTTCCGCCTTTTGAGTAAAACAGTACCAGAATTTGCATGCAATTTCTCCTCTTCTATTTCAAATCGTCTGTCATGGCTTGTACTTTAATCACAGGCATTGAAATGATACAAATGGATAATCAGAAAAGTATTGACTTGCAAGACCAATCCGTTTTTTGAGCAGAGAAAAAGTTCGGCGATTATCGTGAATTTTTTTTTCAACTCATGATTGACTTTGTGGATAAAATTGCCTATAAAACCTTTCTGTTTGTCAAAGCCCAAAAGCGCCCGTAGCTCAGTTGGATAGAGTGCCGGACTACGAATCCGTAGGTCGCAGGTTCGAATCCTGCCGGGCGCGCCATTTTCCCGGAAAATAGGCTTGGGCAAAAGCGGTTTCGAGCGACCTGAACCCCTTGAACCGATAAGAACGACCGAATCCCCTTTTTAAAGGAACTCCTTCCTTTCCCCGGTTTTGTCTACTGATCAATATGTAAAAAGAATTATTCCTAAAATAAACCGGGAAGCTTGAGATATATTGAAAATTTGTGTATTGAAAGGGGAGCGGTCGGATAGACTCGGGAATGGAGGGGCGTACCCGCCGGATTTCGTAGTCATCCTGAATGGGGGAGAATGAATTTGTTCAGGCGAAATGACATTTCTGCAACAGAGAAATTGATCCATATTATTCGCGAAGAAGATGATCCCGAGACGTCGGTTTCCTCACCGCCTACTGTTTCAACACCCTATATTTCTGAAAATCCTTCCCTTACCCAAAAAATTCTTTCCTATTGGAAAAAAGCCACCATCGGCATCGATATCGGATATGATCGCATCCAATTTGTAAAAATCATCGGTAATACCGATCAGAACCCAAGAATTGAGGATTGCCTTTCCGTTCCGTATGATCCTCAATTAACGGAAGACAAGAAACGGTTTTCCGCATTTTTAAAGGCACACCTGAGAAAAATCAGCGGGTTTTCTCGCCAAGTAGAGTTATGGGCGGCGATTCCGCCAAAGGAAATGGATATACGCTATCTGGAAATTCCAACGGTCCCCAAGAAGCAGATCCCCAAAGCCGTCTTTTGGACTTTTCATAAAAAGAATCCTATAGAGAAAGAGGATTACTTTTTTGATTTTGAGGTGTTGGAAAACCATTCCCGGCATGTCGCCAACAAAACGGCTGTGGTGGCCTTTTCGATACCCAAACAGGCCGTGCAGGGGTACCGGAATTGCTTTTCGAAAATCAACCTGCCTCTGAATGGAATCTCAGCCTCGCCTTTTGCTTTTCAGAATTTGCTCAAATATCATTATCTTTCTACGGATGGACAAAGCGTCTGCTGCCTGCATATCGGAATGAAAGAATCCCGCATCGATCTTTTTTTTCCGGATGGGACTTTGGCTTTGTCCCGCAAAATCCAGGCCTGCGTAAAGCACATGATCGATGATATTCAAAAAGGTCTGAGTGCATACCTTCAAGACAAACTCCTGCGGAGGCAGGGGCGGTCCGCGACTGCGGTGGAACCTACGCCGGCGGTTTCCAAGCTGAACTTGTTCACGGAAACATCGGCAGTGGTTTCCAAGGATCAGGCGCTGGAGGTATTCATGTGTCTGATCAATCCTGCTTCTTCTTTTTCCGCGAGCATGCAGCAGCTGGAGGTGGATTTGGAAGAGTCGGATGTTCTGGAAATGTTGATACCGGCCCTTAAGCGGATTACATGGCGTGTCGAGAGAACGATAGAAGATTTTTGTACGGAAATAGGCGCTCCGGAAGTCGGCACCCTGTATTTATCCGGTAAAATTTCCACATGCCGCCAGGTGGTCACTTTTCTCGAACGGCAATTTGAGTTTCCTCAGGAGGTTAAACTCCTGGATCCTTTTGCCAAAAAAATATCTCCATCGGAATCCGGGAACATACCGCAAGATCCCGCAGACCGGAACTCCCTCGGAAGCGCTCTGGGAATGGCGCTTTCTAGTAATTTTTTTACTCCGAGTTTTTTATTTTCATATTCGCAAAAAGAGAAATATAGATTCCATGAGCGACTCCACAAATTGGCTCTAAGCCTTTTGCTCCTGGTAGCCGTGGTGTTGGTGGGAATTTTCTTGTGGCAGGATACGGTTCTCAAGCATAAAAATCAGAAAATCGCCGATTTGCGTCATCAACTTGAAACCAAAATCGCCCGGAACGGACGCTTTGTGGATTCGCCGCTCATTGAACAGCAGATTGAAAGCCTGAAAATGAAGAGAAGGGCGGTAAAAGAGTATGCCGGCAAATACCTGAGCATTGCAGTAATTAAAGAAATATCGGTATCTGTCCCTCCCGAAATTCGGCTGCTCTCTCTGGAAGCGGACATCCATCCGGATTCGATAGAATTTACCGGAGGGGAAAAACAAGCCGGTCAAGGGCAGGCTTCCATCGAAGGGATCGTTTCCGGGGAACCGCTGCAATTTGAGACCACATTGATTCATTTCATATCCACATTGAAGAACAAGCCGATCTTCGGCTCCCCGACACTGGAAAAGAAGAGCCGAGATGAAATCGAAGATGAAAAGGTCCTTAGGTTTTCTTTGATAATGAACATCCTATAGTCATCCGGTTTTTTAGCCGACGTGAATTCATTTCGTAGACACATAGCGGTATATCTGATATTTGCATGCATGATTTCGGTGTTTTTTCTTTTTTTTGTATATCCGGAATATAAAATCACCGCTGAAAAAGAAGATGAAATTCAATTGCTCCTGCGGAAAATTGAAAAACAAGAACTCCTTTTTCCTCTCTCGGAAACCTTGGGCCGGGAACTTGAAGGACTGGAAGAAATTGAATATATCCAGCAATCTCCAGACCATTCGATACGGAAATGTGATCCGGTTCGGGTGGCGGCCGAGATTCGGTCTCTCATTCAGGCGCATCCGTTTGAGAACAACCAAATTCATTCCAATGTCGAAATACTCGGGACGGATCGAAAAAAAGTGACACTCAATATGGAGCTTCGCGGGGAGTTCATGGATTTCCAAGATTTCATGTTTCAATTGGCTCAAATCTCCTGTGTGAAATCGATTGAAAGGGTGGGGATCCATCCTTCTTATCCCAATGAGGTATTAACCCTGAGGGTTTGGATTTCAGCGGCTTCCTAAAGCCCCCGCATAAGGATAATCGAGATGTCGCCTCGTGAAAAGATAATCGGGTTTCTTTGTATATTGTCTGTTATTTACGGCATTTACTACTTTTCAATGCCATATATCAGCTTCGGCACCTCACCCACCCCGGTGTTCGGCGAACCCGATTTGAACGAATTCGTACAGAAAACAACGGCTGCATTGATTCAGGGCAATGAAACCAAAAAATATCAGTTCGTCATTGAACAGATCAACGCCGATTGGACAGATCCTTTCCCGGCGTATAAAAAAGAAATATCGCAAAATGACCTGGAACCAGATGACCTGCCTCAATATACCGGTTATTTAATGATGGGAAACAGGCGATTTGCCGTCGTCGACGGATCAGAGTATACCATTGGAGAAATTTTGGAGGAAAACGGATACAAGATTATAAGTATTCATCCGACCCATGTGACCATAAAGGCAAAACAGGGTAATCTCATCGAAATTCCGCTGGTTGAGATGTTTTAGATGAAAGGGTATACCGGAAGGACATCATTTGGATTGATATTCCTAACCCTTTGGCTTTCAGGGTTCGCTTTTTGGGGATTCGGATGTGTAAAACAAAAATCCATGGATGAAACGGTTGCCCAAGATGATTGGCAAATGTTTGTTCAGGAACCGGTCGAACCCGCTGCCGTCGAATCCCCACCATCACCGGTAGCCGGTTCTCCTCCCTCCGCCCTTCCCGAAGTACCCCCATTGGAACCCGTCCGTTCCGAAGATGAAACGGATGATGCGGCTGAAGCCCTTGAAAAAGAAAAACGGCTTCCAGTTGAAAAAATTTATATGGACATGAAGAACGTCGATTTGACCATTCTTCTGAGAACACTGGCCAGAATCGCGGATCAGAGCATAATGATCAGCGAAAATGTAAGCGGCAGCGCCACTCTAAACGTTAAAAATCAGCCGTGGAATCGGGTTTTTCTGAGTCTTTTGCGAACCTATGGACTGAGTTATGAATGGGAAGGCGATATCATTCGTATTTTAACCCTGGAGGATATCAACAATGAATTTCGGCGACTGGACGTCAACCAGCGCCGGGAGGCGAAAAAAAGAGAAATAGAGGAGGTAGCACCGTTTGTCAGCGAAGTGGTAAAAGTCGATTTTACGGATGCGGAAAATCTTCGAGAGGTGTTTAACCAACTCCTGGCCGGCGAAGGCCGAAGGGAGCGACGAGGTTCCGTGATGGTGGATGAACACACCAATTCTCTGGTTATTCAGGCCACCCGGGATGAAATCGATATGATCCGAACTCTTGTGAAAGAATTGGACCGGCCGACGGCACAGGTCCGAATCGAGGCCCGAATCGTTGAAGCCAACGGGGATACCGCCCGTGAACTGGGGGTGGAGTGGGGCGGGCTTCGTCTCCAGCGTAATGATGACCACCGGTACTGGATAACGCCCGGGGCGAATACCAATGCCGGTGAGGGTGCGGACGGGTTGTTTCCGAATGAAAGTGAGGATGGACAGGAATTATTGGTGCCTTCCCCGGGTTTGATCCAGAGCTTGCCTTCAATTGTCAGCGAGGGTGCCGGACTCAATATAGGTTTTATTTCTCAGGAAATCGGAAAACACATCCTTTCTCTTCAGCTTTCAGCCTTTCAAAGAGAAGGTAAATTGAATATCCTGTCGAGCCCTTCGATTTCCACCCTCGACAACCAGACCGCCGTTATCGAGAGCGGCAGGGAGGTTCCTTACCAGACGGTCGAGGACGATGAGGTCAATATCGAGTTCAAAAAGGCGGTATTGCGGTTGGAGGTGACGCCCAATGTAATCGAAGGCGGTCTGCTGAGAATGAAAATCATCACCAACAAAGACGAACTGGATTTCAGTAATACGTTATTCGGGAATCCCATTGTGATCACCAAAAGGGCGCAAACGGTCGTTCTCCTTCGAGATGGAGAGACCACCGTCATCGGGGGGCTTCGAAAAGAAACCAACAGCGAGACCGAAATCGGTGTTCCGCTGCTGAAGAATATTCCTTTACTGGGGCACCTCTTTAAGCGAAACAGTGAAACCAACAATATGGAGGAGATACTTATTTTCATTACGCCTCATATTCAGGAAGATCCCCTTCGACGAGCAGTACAATTACAGCGGTAGGTTTTTATTTGCAATTTTTCCGAATTCATGTATAGTGATCTACAACTCATGCAGGTTCTTTTTTACTTCCGGCAACAGCGAATCATTTTTAATCACCTCTTTTTTTGTTGCTAAATGGAATACTTCAAACTCCTCAACTTAACAAAAGAGCCTTTCTCAAACTCCCCTGATCCTGATTTTTTTTTCCAGTCGGCGCAACATGTGGACTGCCTCCAAAAATTGGAGTTGTCATTGAGGCTGCGAAGAGGCCTGAACGTGGTCATCGGGGAGGTGGGGACCGGGAAAACCACCCTCTGCCGGCAATTGATTCGCAAGTTTTCGGACGACACTCGATTTGAAATTCTTCTAATTCTCGACCCTTTCTTCAAAAAACCTGAAGATGCCCTGATAACTTTGGCGGATTTATTCGGACTCGAAAAAAACGAGTTCCATGATGAGAAGGGAATCGAAAGGAATATCAAGGAGCAAATAAAACAACATCTCTTTTTAAAAGGAGTGGAGAAAGGGAAAACGCTGGTTCTCATTATTGATGAAGGCCAGAAAATGCCTCTTTGGCTGATAGAGGTATTGCGGGAACTCTTAAACTATGAAACCAATCAGTATAAGTTGCTGCAGATCGTCATCTTTGCCCAAAAAGAATTTGAATCAGTCTTATCCCAATATCATAATTTTGCAGATCGGATTAGCCTCTTCCATCGCCTTCATCCTCTAAGCTTTTTGAATATGATCCGAATGATTGGGTTTCGGCTGGAAAAGGCCGGGTTTAATGGATCTGTATTCTCTTTTTTCAGCTATCCGGCCCTCTGGTATATTTTTCGAAGCACTGGGGGATATCCTAGAAAAACTATCCATTTATGCCACCAAGCCATGTTGCTGACGGTTGTTCAAAACAAACCCCGAGTCGTCAGATCAGTGGTGCGTGCGTGTGCGAAAAGTGGGGTGTTCAATACTCCGTCACATCCGAAATGGGTGACTTCGGGTCTGTTGGCCTTGACGGGAATTGTGGTTTTTTCTTTTTTCTTTGCACCCTTTTCAGACGGGCAGTTGGAGCGAACCCGGTTTGAAATGAATGCGCCGCCTGCGGCAGTTCCCCCTTTCTCTGAACCGTTTTCCGATCAAATTGAGGAAAAGACCGACAAGGTTTCATCGGACTTCATTGCAAAACCACCTGAAATGCTGGGTCAACTTTCCGTCAATAAAAGAGAAACGTTGGGTGAGCTGGTTCGCAATGTTTACGGCACCTATAATCCTCAGTTGCTGAAAGCGGTCTTAGCGGCGAATCCGCATGTAGGCAGTCCTCATCGAATCTCTATCGGAGAGCGGATAACTTTTCCTGCACGCGAAGTTCATATCAGCTCCGAAGACTTGGAGGGATTTCGTATTGAAATAGCTGAAACTCGTCGGTTGGAGGAGGCTTTGGCATTATTCAGGTCCTATTCGGGCAGAGGGGAAACAGGCATTCGAATCATTCCCAACTGGAACCGGACTTCCGATTTAAAATTTACGCTGGTTTTGGATGAGTATTTGCCTGACAAAGCGCATGCCTATGAACGTTCTTCCATTCTGCAACCGGTATTTGGCCAACCCTTGAAGGTTGCCCAAGGCTGGGCGGAAGACACCAAATTGTATGCGACGCTTCCGGTTTATTAAACCTGTAAAATGTCGTTTCAAGGGGTCCTCATAGTTGAGAAAAAAGTTAGGTGAAATTCTGGTCGAAAAAAGGCGCCTCAGTGAAGAGCAGCTTGAGCAGGTCCTTATCGAACATAAAAAATCAAATATGAAATTAGGCCAGTTCCTGGTTTGGCAAGGTCTCATTAATGAAGTCCAGATTGCGGATTTATTAACCGAGCAGTTAAAGTTGAATCGATATAATTCCGTGGATTACCCCATGGATATGCAAATGGCGGAAATGCTCCCGGCGGAAACGGCTCAGAAGATGCAGGCCGCGCCCTTGACAAGGCAGGGCCGGTTGCTTCAAGTAGCCATGCCCGATCCCTTGGATATCGATACCATAGAAGCCATTGAAGCGCTCACCGGCTGCGAGGTCGAGGCGGTTATCAGCACGGAACAGGAGTTGAATCATCTGATTACCAATCTGTATGGCTCCAATATGGGAATCGGCGGAGTTCTGGATGATCTGAAATTTCAAAGCAATGTGGAAGATTTTGACGAATCTGCGGCGAATGAATATCTGGAGGTGAGTTCTCTTCAGAACATGGCCGAAGAAGCCCCTGTGGTTCGGTTGGTCAATGAAATCCTCTCTCAGGCAATCCGGGAAAGGGCCAGCGACGTTCACATCAGTCCGGAAAAGAAAATGGTGCAGGTGCGTTTTCGAGTGGACGGGAAGCTCCATAATGTTCCGTCTCCGCCTAAAAATATGATCCTGCCCATTATCTCTCGCATCAAAATTTTGGCGAATATGGATATTTCTGTTCTGAGGGTGCCTCAGGACGGCCGCTTCAGCATTAAAATGAACCACAAAGAGATTAATGTGCGGGCGTCCACCATCCCCACCATTCATGGGGAAAACCTGGTACTTCGGCTTCTGGATACCAGCAGCGGTATTTTTTCTTTGGAAGACCTGGGTATGTCCAAAGCAGACAGGGAAAAGGCGGAATCGGCCATGGACAAACCCTATGGGATGTTTTTGAGCACAGGCCCCACCGGAAGCGGCAAAACGACCACTCTGTATTCCATTCTCAAGAAAGTGAATCAACCCGATATCAATATCATTACCCTTGAGGACCCGGTTGAGTACCGGGTCGACAACATTCGACAGACGCAGTTGAATCGTAAGGCAGGGATGACATTTGCAAGCGGTATTCGTTCCATACTCCGTCAGGACCCGGATGTCATCATGGTCGGAGAGATTCGAGATCCCGAAACAGCGACCATCGCCGTTCAGGCAGCTTTAACAGGGCACCGGGTCCTCAGTACCCTGCATACCAACAACGCGGCCGGGGCGATCACGCGTTTTCTGGACATGGGAATCGCCCCGTTTCTGATTTCATCCGTATTGCTCATTCTCATTGCGCAGCGCTTGATTCGAAAAATTTGTCCCTATTGCAATGTGCCTTTCGACCCGCCGGATGCCTTGTTGGAGTATTGGGGCCTGCGCAGAACCGATGAGGACCACTTTGTGCAGGCAAAGGGGTGTTTTAATTGTTTGAATACCGGATATAAAGACCGAACCGGCGTTTTTGAAGTCTTGGTTATCGATGAGGTTGTTCAGGAAATGATTTTGAAGAACATGTCGGCGAATGATATTACACGCGAAGCCCAACGGTCGGGAAAACTGAATACGCTTAAACAGAATGTCGCCCAAAAGGTTCGTTTAGGGATTACGACCTTCGAAGAAGCCGGATCAGTCGTAATGCTTTAAGGTGAAAATGCCAAAATACGTATTTCAGGCTTACAATGAGACCGGTGCTCTCATCTCCGGCGAATTGGAGGCAGATTCCGAAGCGGCGGTCAATCACAACCTGCTCTCGAAAGGGTTTATTCC
>JGI12048J13642_10000132_pt1 | contig 13925 bp, 12 predicted proteins | sample ElkSlonscriptome_16_FD_13642 | JGI IMG/M metagenome (IMG submission 13642) | reverse complement strand
GTCAAGTTGATGACATAAGGAGAAGTTCAGTATGAACCGTCTAAGTTTAATCGCGATCGCCTGTGCAGCTAGCACAACCGCCTTAGGATTGTTGACCAGTCCGGCTCAAGCCGTATCATTAGGAGAATTAATCGAAAGTAATGGTACTTTCACAGATGAGCATCTGACGTTTAGCAACTTCAACGTCCAATATGCTTGCCTTGATTTTAGTAACCCGAATGCCACTTGTGAAGATCTATATGAAGCGGGTCATGTTCGTCCGCTTAGTGCCTTCCAAATAGGAGTTGGTCCAGCCACCACACCTCACGGTCCAGGAATACGGTTTAATGACTTTTTCCGAGCAGAGGAAGGTTACGGAATTGATATAGCTCTCAGCTATGATGTAACATCTACAAAACCAATTGATGGTATTCACCTCAGTTTTGATGCCGTTGTAGATTCTGGACAAGTCGAAATCATTGAGACAGCATCAGATATGAGTGGTAATGTTCTTGGACAACTCTTTGCCGATAATATTACAGGGGGTGCTTTTCCTGACCTAGCCGATTCGGATACCTTTGATCAACCCGTCTATGAGTTTCAGATTCTCAAGAATATTAATCTGACCAGTGAAATTGGTACGGGTTTATCCAATATGACGACCATTGACCAGGAATATACCACACCAGTTCCCGAACCTCTGACAATCCTGGGTTCAGCGGCTGCTTTAGGGTTTGGCGTCGCCTTTAAGAAAGAGCAGTCGAGAAAGAAAAGCCAGAAGTAAAAAGTGACCTGAACCCTGTACGGTCAAGGAGCATAATCCCACTTGATTTAGGCGAAGTCGGTGTAGGTAAAATTTGGTGAGATAGCAATTAGCTATTAGCCCAATCCTTGCCCTGATCGCCAAAAATGAAACCGTTCAGTTCCGAAAATTTTACCGCCCTTAACCCGCCATGGGTCGGGCGGCTTTTTGTCTGATTTTATATAAAGATTTCTTAAAAGTAAGTATAAATACTTTCTCAACCCAGCAATCAGGTATAAACTGATTAGAAATTGGATAAATGGTTAGTATTTAAGCCAGTCTTAAAACTAAGGCGACTTGCTGTAGAAGGGTTTAACCCTCTCTTCTCAAATAGCTTGAACTCTTGATTCAGCTTTCCCAGGTTCAGAATCTATTTTTAGCCGCCACTTCTCGGATATTTTTATTTAACTTATTCTGGCTCATACTAACTTAATTTGTGAACTTTTGTCAACGTGGTGATATCAGGAGAAGTTCAGTATGAACCATCTAAGTAAAATCGGCATCGCCTGTGCCGTCGGCGCTACCGCCGTTTTGGGATTGGCTGCTAGTCCGTCTCAAACCGTGTCTTTAGGAGAATTAATTGAGAGTAATGGCACGTTCCAAAATAAGCATCTGACCTTTAGCAATTTCAGCTTCCAACTTGCTTGTCTGGATTTCAATAACCCTAATGCGACTTGTGAAGAACTATTTGAGGTGGGTCATGTTCGTCCAATCAATCCCTTCAAAATTCAGGTCAGTCCAACTACCCATCCTGGTAATCCGGGATTGCAGTTTAAGGATTTTTTCCGAGTTGAGGATGGTTATGGAGTTGATTTAGCCCTCAGCTATGATGTAACATCCACAAAACCCATTCAGAGCATTCACCTAGATTTTGATGCTGTTTTAGATTCGGGGCAAGTCGAAATCATTGAGACGGTGTCAGATATGAATGGTAATCCCATTGGACAACTCTTTGCGGATAATATCACCAGAAATAATGTTCCTGACCTAGGAGACTCAGATGTCTTCGATATACCCGTCACCCAGTTTCATGTACTCAAGGATATTAATCTGACCAGTTTACCGGGTACGGGTATACCCACGATGACAACCATTGAGCAGGGATATGCTGTCCCTGAACCCCTAACCATTCTGGGTTCAGTCGTGGCTTTAGGGTTTGGCGTCGCCTTGAAGAAAGAGCAGTCGAGGAAGCATAAAACGTAAGCTTTGCCCCGATAGGCAAAGAATCTAACAATTTAGTCATTGGACTTTTACCACCCTTAACCACTCAGTTGTTGGGGCGGTTTTTTGTGGAATGGGCAATTTTAAATTAACCAATTAATTGTCAATCATCAAAACCGACACAGAATTACGCCAGTCTTGTAGGTCGTGAAAAGCACTCAAGTCAACATAAAACTTCATAAAGCCTTGATGAAGCAAAAACTTTTTTAGATAAAGATTCAACCAATATCCGCCTAAATACTTTCCAGTTAAATAAATAGCAGATAAACTTAGAAAGTAGATAAAGGGTTAGTGGTTAAGCCAGTCCAAACAAAAAGGCGGCTTCCTTGAAAAGGAATTAACCTTCTGATTTCAAATAGATTGAACGCTTTGAGTAAGCTTTTCTCAAGTTCAAAATCTATTCTTATTCTTAGCCGCCACTTTCAAATACTCTTTCTTATTTATACTGGCTCATGCTAACTTACTTTGTGGACTGTCGTCAACTTTGTGATATTTGATATTAAGGAGAAGTTCAGTATGAACCGTCTAAGTGCAATCGCCATCGCCTGTGCCGCAAGTGCTACCGCTGTTTTGGGATTGGTAACCCGTCCAGCACAAGCCGTATCATTAGGGGAATTAATCCGAGATAACGGCACTGTCCAAGATGAGTATATGACCTTTAGCAATTTCACATTTGCGTATACTTGTCAGGATTACAGTGACCCTAATGCGACTTGTGACAAGCTATTTACCGATGGTCATGTGCGTCCCATTAGTCCCTTCCAAATTGGGGTAGGACCAGGAACCTCCCCTCATAGTCCAGGATTACAGATTAATGACTTTTTCCGAGCGGAGGATGGCTACAGAATTGATTTAGACATCAGCTATGATGTAGAATCAACAAAACCCATTCAGAAGTCTGACCTAAGTTTTGATGCAGTTATCGGTTCTGGACGAGTTGAAGTGACTGATACAATATCAGATATGAATGGTAATGAAGTTGGACGCCTCTTTGCCGATAATATTAGAGACAATGATGTTCCTTTCCTCGCCGATTCGGTGGTCTTTGATAGGTCTGTCACTCAGTTTCAGGTACTCAAGCAGATTAGTATGAACAGTGAACCGGGTACAGGTCTATCGAATATGACCACGATTGACCAAGAATATGCCCCGGTTCCCGAACCCCTGACCATCCTGGGTTCAGCCGCCGCTTTAGGGTTTGGTGTCGCCTTTAAGAAAGAGCATTCGCGGAAAAAGAAAAACCAAAAGTAAACAGCCGCGTTAACCATCTATCCTCAAGTGTGATAAATTCCACTTGATTGGGACGAAGCATTTGGACAGTCAATGGGAGATAGCGATTAGCGGTCAGCCAAATCCTTGTCCCGATGAGCAAAGAATCTCACCATTCAGTCGTTGGCATTTTACCGCCCTTAACCACCTAGTTGGTTGGGCGGGTTTTTGTGGAATTGGCAATTTCTCTTGTCGAGACGTTTCGCCGGAACCTCTCGATAAGGTATTACTCCATTATCAAAATAAAAATAAGAGATTCTTGAAGGTTAATATATATGTGTATCAATAAGTAAAATTACTCAATCACTCACTCAAATCACATCCTCAGTAGGACTTGTTAGAAATGAACGAGATCGCCGGACTATTTTCTCCGTATATTTACGGAATTGCCACGGATTCTGATCAAGGACAGTAATCCTAGGGCGTCACCCAGTCCAGATAAGGATTTGAGCTAGCAAGCATTCTTGATCTGCCATGGCGTGAAGGCAGATGAACTCCAGAGCTAGGGATGGAACCACGCCGACACCCAAGGTAGCTAAGGACACACATCATACACAAAACTTTATAAAGTTTTGATGAAGTCAAGGGCTAGTTCTATAAAGATTCTGTGAAGATACGAAAAATATCTTGCCACGAAAATTAGTTCGTTATACATTTGTCTATAACCAAAGACTGAGTATCTATCCAACTAAAGATAGAGATAGCAAAAAGGCGGGCGCTGAGACGAGATTCCACTCGAATCAGCGGAAGTCACTAATACCAAGATATAGCAGTATCAAGCTATTCATAACCTATCTTTAGCCGCCTGCCTAGTTAGGTTTGTGCAATGTAAAATTAGCTACATCCTAACTCTCTTTGTTAACTTGTGTCAACTTTACCTAAATTCGGAGAGATATATAGTATGAACCGTCTAAGTGCAATCGCCGTCGCCTGTGCCACCAGTGCTACCGCCGTTTTAGGATTAATCGCGAGTCCGGCTCAAGCCGTATCTTTGGGAGAGTTAATCGACTCTAATGGCACGTTCACCGATGGAGGTTTAACGTTTAGCAACTTCAGCTTCCAAGTCGCTTGCCTCGATTTCAGCGATCCGACTGCTACCTGTGAAGAGCTATTTACCGCTGGTCATGTCCGTCCCATCAGTCCCTTCCAAATAGGAGTCGGTGCAGCCACCACTCCTCATGGTCCAGGAATACAGTTTAATGACTTTTTCCGAGCTGAGGATGGCTATGGTATTGATTTAGCCATCAGCTATGATGTAGAGTCTACAGTACCTATCAATAAATTTTACCTAAGTTTTGATGCTGTCCTAGATTCTGGGCAAGTGGAAATTATTGAGACGGCATCAGCGAATGGTAATGTCATTGGGCAACTATTCGCCGATAATATCACAGGAAACAGTGTTCCTGACCTAGCAGACTCAGATACTTTCGATACACCCGTCACTCAGTTCAGTATACTCAAGGATATTAATCTGACCAGTGAAATTGGTACGGGTTTATCCAATATGACTACCATTGACCAAGAATATGCCCCAGTTCCCGAACCCCTGACTATCCTGGGTTCAGCCGCCGCTTTAGGGTTTGGTGTTGCATTTAAAAAACAGCATTCGCGAAATAAGAAAAACATCAAATAAAAAGCTACGTCAACAACATTTCTAATGATTTCTTCATTGTTGTCAATCTCCCGCCACCAGTCATTGGTTAGGCGGGTTTTTGTGGAATTAGCGATTTTGCTGTTAACCCAATCTGAATTAAGGATATTGGGTCAGAGCAGTTGAACAAGTATCTATACTCAGGATAATATGAGGTTTATGAAGCGTTGATGAAGACCAAGGCTTTTTATATAAAAATTATGTGAGGATTGGGAATACATTCAGTAGCTGAAATTTCACCGCCGTTAACCACCCAGTTGGTAGGGCGGATTTTCCTTGGCTGTCCATGTTCACGCAACATCTGTAGGGGCGACCCGCCGCATTAAATGAGAAAAACCAACTTATCAATTTGATCGGGTCGCCCGACCCATGATACCGTCAATTCAAGACTAATAATATTGGGGTTGCCCCTGGAAAAAATTCACACAAGCAACCCATTGATCTTATCGCGGGAACCCAGCATCAGGTATCAAAAATTATTTAACACCATCTGCATGTAGACTAGGGCGAGTCGAGACAGGTTAATTGTCACACCTCAATATTTGTTCAGCGACTCGCCCCTACAATCCCGAACCCGATAATTCCCACAACCGAGATCGCGTCTTGGATCGGGTTATCGTTGAAAAGGTGAACTTCACCTACTCCTCCCAACCCGATCGCCAATCACTCTTGATGGATATTAATCAGTTGCTCCTCTGGATCGTCTGCACCTCTTGCGTTCTGAACATTATCGTCGGAATTCGTCGTGCTAGTATTTCGGATTCAGCCGTGTACATCCGTAGCTGGATGATTGTTTCTGGGTTGGTGTTAGCCACAACTGCTGTCTTATATATCCTCACTCCAGAGAATGCAGGCTGGATTGGCGGGGGGTTATGGGGATTGTTGATCTTAATGCCGATTCTGGGATTTAGACTCATGAATCAACTGGCATATCAGGAACGCTTTGGTGCAGCTAGCCGACTGGGTAAACTCCTGTGTTGGCTACACCCCGCCCAGAATTGGCGTCAATTTGCTGAATTATTGGACACGCTGGAACAATTAAAGCAGGGTTCAACGGTTGAAGCCACGGCGATTATTAACCGCTACAAAACCACCAATCGTCCTCTGGTGCGACACACCATTGCTACCCTCTATAAAATGGAGGCGCGTTGGCAAGAGTTGCGGGAGTGGATTGAGACCAATTTATCACAAACCGCCCTAGAACATGATCCCCGTCTGATCCTGTACTACCTGCGAGCATTAGGAGAGATGGGAGACTTAAATCGTTTGCTCACCCAACTTGATCAGTTTGAACGTATCTTAGAACGGAGCGATCGCGGCATCAATCAGAGTCAAGCTTATTTATTTGCCTTTGCCTTTTGCGGTCAAAAAGCCCAGGTCGTACAATTACTCACTGGACCTTTAGCATTTTATCCAAAGTACATTCGCCAATTTTGGCTGGCTACAGCAGATTGGGCGGCGGGAGACGTAGAGGAAGCACGTCAGCAACTGTCGGCTATTTCTCACCGCCATACTGGACTCTACCGCCATGCGATTCAAGCTCGTTTATCTCAGTCAGCTGTCAACCCTGATGCTGTTTTGACTCCATATTCTCAGCAAATTTTAGCCCGACTTACCCTCAATCTCCAACATCAGATGCGATACGGTTCCAGAGAACGGTTTTTGGGTTCTAGAGCCTATACGACTTGGGCAATTATTGGATTAAACCTGATTGTATTTGGATTAGAAATTCACTTTGGCGGAAGTGAAAATCCGCAAGTTTTATACAAACTTGGAGCCTTAGTACCAGAGGAAGTTCTCGACGGTGCTTGGTGGCGGTTATTAACCTCAACATTTTTACACTTTGGATTTCTGCATCTATTAATGAATATGCTGGGTCTGTATATCCTTGGACCCTTTGTCGAATATGCGCTCTCTGGGTGGCGATATTTGCTACTCTACCTCAGTAGTGGTGTTGGTTCGATGTTGGTGGTATCTCTAGCCACTCATTTCGGATACTCTGAGGCGCAATTTGTAGTTGGGGCATCCGGTTCCGTGATGGGAATTGTGGGCGCAACGGCGGCTATTTTACTTCAAGGATGGCGGCGCGATAAATCGCGTTTAGCCTCTCGTCGTTTACGGTTTATTTTATTTATTATTGCCTTTCAAGTTATCTTTGACCTATCAATTCCTCAAGTAAGTTTCACAGGTCACACGTCAGGCTTAATTATCGGTTTTTTGGTGGGGCTTATGCTGTACCATAAGTAATACTAAATCTGGGTTAATTACCCCCGTTTGGGTAGGGACGGCGATTGCCTAGTAAGCGCTTAGCACTCTGGGCAATTGCTTTTTTTGTTTGCCAAAGATGATTATATACTATAGCGTCAAAACTTATTCGTCAACGCTTAATTGCTTAAGCTGTAGCATTTAACCTCTAGTTCTGGTACATAAATGCTCATAAGCTAAAGGATATGTACCGAGTTAGAGTCAGAGTTAAAGAGCTGTGTCAGGAAAAAGACTGGAGCCTCAACGAATTGAGCTTGCGTTCTGGTGTCACCTATAGCACCGTTAGGCGTTACGCCCTGCAATCCTTGGGCAAGGTAAACATGGATACTGTGTGCAGGATAAAGGAAACGTTTGGTTGTTCTTGGGAAGAATTGCTGGAAGTACAAGGGGATAGTTCGTTCGATGACTAAGTAGTCAGGAGTCACACGGAATTTGATGAAATTGCTGATCAGCAACGATGACGGAATTTTTGCCTTGGGGATTCGCACCTTGGCTGATACACTGGCACAAGCGGGTCATGATGTTACCGTCGTTTGTCCAGATCGAGAGCGATCGGCAACAGGTCATGGTTTAACCCTCCATGATCCTATTCGCGCCGAAGCAGTTGATACGATTTTTCACCCGGCGGTTAAAGCTTGGTCTTGTTCCGGAACTCCCTCAGATTGTGTCAAGTTAGCATTGGGAGCCTTAATTGATAGTCCTCCCGATTTCGTCCTATCGGGGATTAACCACGGTTCTAACTTAGGCACTGATATCCTTTACTCTGGCACGGTTTCCGCCGCCATGGAAGGGGTTTTAGAAGGAATTCCCAGTATTGCCTTCAGTCTGACTAGCTATACGTCAAAGGAGTTTCATGTTGCAGCCACGTTTGCCAAAAGCCTGATTGAGCGACTCTCTGGTGCACCCCTAGCTAAAGTCATGTTACTTAATGTTAATGTACCGCCCGTGAGTCAGGCGGAAATTGCTGGGGTTAAGGTTACCCGTCAAGGAATTCGTCGCTATTTTGATAGCTTTGAGAAACGAGTTGATCCACGGGGTAAAACCTATTATTGGTTAGCGGGTGAAGTGATTGAGGATATAGAACAACCGCCTCATTCCCATCTTCCCCCCGATTTACCTACCGATGTTCAAGCCGTTAAGGAAAACTATATTGCGATTACGCCCCTGCAATACAACCTGACGGATATTGCTGGCGTCTCTAGTTTGCAGAGTATACAGTTTTCTTAAGCTGGGTTCGTAGTAGGCACGAAGCGTGCCAGAAGCGGCTAAAGAGACTTATTCAGCAAGCCCTAATTTATTGGGGCGTTTTTTGTAACTCCGGTCGCTCTTCCGGAACGATCGCGCCTTCTACAGGACATACCTGTAAACATATACCACAATCGATGCAGGTATCGAAATCAATCCAATACCAGTCTGTCCCCTTGACATTTTTGCCCGGACCAGGGTGAATGCAAGCAACTGGACAAGCATCGACGCAATCTGCAACCCCTTCGCAGGTTTCGGTAACAATAGTGTGAGACACGCTATTCCCTCTCGTAGTTACATGACATTGAGAGATGATCCCCCATGGGTTTTATGTTACTGCATTATCGGCAAGGAATCCATGTATCTCAACACCAATCAACGATTATAGTGTGCCGTTTATTGCTCCACCTTTTCCCCGACAATTCGCCAAATAGGAATGAATGAGACTTGCTTCAGGTGTATCTTTGACTTCTCGACGGGTTTTGAGCAGGAAGCCACCAGATCGCGATGACAACCTGAAGCAAGATATTACTTGGGTATTTTTTCATAGCCAGTCGTCAGTGGTCATTGGTCAGGGAACAGGGAACGGGGAACAGGGAACGGGGAACAGGCAACAGGCAACAGGCAACAGGGAACGGGGAACAGGCAACAGGCAACAGGCAACAGTAGAAAATGTCCTAACCTGCCTTAGTAAGGCTATAACTGGATGCAGAATGATTTAAGGGCAATCCTCAACTCAGCCAGCAGAAGTCCGTCTGGTCATGGGGCGAGGGCAGAAAGATGAGACAATAGAGGTAAGAGTGAATGACAAAGGATATAAAACAAATAACAACTCAGACAGATAAATGTATCTAAAATTGAGATTGGTCTAAACTAACTGAAAACGGAAGCGTTTTTCAACGTTCACCGATATCGCTGCGCTTATTTGTTTTAAATCGCCCGACTGAAACAGTCAACCAGACGTGCATGAGCGTGCGTCTGACAGCCAGAGCAAAAAGTAGCTGTTCAACAGCGAATACTATGACACTGTCTAATGCCGGTAGCGTTCTTGCTACATTGACCCAGTTAACCCAACTCAATCGCACGAGCGTTTTAACTCATCGAGTTAAAGACCTATCCCTTCCCGAATTTATCTGCTTACTGGACTTCATCACCGCTGAATTTCAGCAATTTCTGCGGGCGCTGGAAATGATTAACCATGAAGCGCTGGAAACCATGCTGGAGCAGGTGATGGAGGCATTTACCCTAAAAATCGGTCAACTCCTACAAGCTGAGCGTACTACTATCTTCCTCGTTGATGGTGACAAAGACCAGCTTTGGGCAAAAATTCCCTCTGGTGAGGACAACGCCGCCAAGGAGGTTCGCATTCCCCTAAATGTGGGTTTAGCGGGTCATGTGGCGACGACGGGCGAATCACTCAATATCACCAAAGCCTATAACCATCCCCTGTTTAATCCTGAAGTTGACGAATCTCCGGGCTATCATACCAATTCACTCTTGTGTATGCCCATTGTCAGTAGCAATAAAAAGATTGTCGCTGTCGTGCAGTTGTTGAATAAAGCTGGGGGTGTACCGTTTGACGAAGAAGATGAACAGCGCTTCCGTGACTTTGCCGCCTCGATTGGCATTATCCTAGAAACCTGCCAATCGTTCTACATGGCAGCCCGTAACCAACGTGGTGCAGCCGCCCTCCTGAAGGCAACTCAGTACCTGGGTCAAAGTTTAGACCTAGAAGCTACACTGCGTCTAGTCATGGATCAAGCGCGGGAGTTAATGAAAGCAGACCGCTCCACGTTATTTATGCTAAGTAAAGATGATGGGGAACTTTGGAGTAAGGTGGCGACGGCTGATGGCAAAGAGATGATGGAAATCCGGATCTCAGCCAATCGAGGAATTGCAGGTTATGTGGCGTCTACGGGTCAACCGTTGAATATTGCCGATGCCTATAAAGATCCTCGCTTTGATCCAACGACGGACAAAAAAACAGGCTATGTCACCCGTAATATTCTCTGTATGCCTGTCTTTAACTCGGGTGGCGAATTAATTGGTGTGACTCAATTGATCAACAAGAATCAAGGTAGCTTCACCACCTCCGATGAAGAGTTTATGCGGGCATTTAATATTCAAGCTGGAATTGCCCTAGAGAATGCCAAACTTTTTGAAAATGTTCTGCTCGAAAAGCAATATCAAAAAGATATCCTGCAAAGCCTTTCTGATGCGGTTATTTCTACCGATATGCAGGGACGAATTGTGACAATTAATGATGCGGCGCTAGGATTACTGGGATGTCCCTTACAACAACTCGACAATCGCAACCGTCAGTTGTGGGAGGAAAAACTTACCAATCGCTACGTCTGGGAGGTTGTACCCATTGAACATCTCCAATTCCGGTTACAAGACAGCCTAACTACGGGGGCGAAGCATTACCTTCCCGAACAAAATTTAATGGTCGGTCTGTTTCAATGTCCCCTGGAAGACATAGAAATACCGAATACTCCCCCCTATTGCCAATCCCATGATGATACTCATCTTTATCTCCTAGCTATTCCTAAAAGCGATGACCCAAAAACCTATAGTTTGTGGAATGAAGATGATGATAATTCTGGATATTTAGGTTACCTGTCTAAACAGCAAATTCAACCGATTGAGCGGAGTATTAATTTAACAGTTAATCCGCTAACCAATCCCCAAGGAATGGTGCGAGGGGGTCTGGTTGTATTAGAAGATATTAGTCGAGAAAAGCGGCTGAAAACAACCATGTATCGCTACATGACTCCAGAGGTGGCGGATGAAGTCTTAGCCTTAGGTGAAGATGCGCTGATGCAGGGGAGTAAAAAGGATGTCACTATTTTATTTTCAGATATTCGGGGGTATACGACTTTAACCGAAAATTTGGGAGCGTCGGAAGTTGTATCGCTACTGAATAAATACTTTGAAACAATGGTCGAATCGGTATTTGAGCATAAAGGAACCTTAGATAAATTTATTGGTGATGCACTGATGGCAGTTTTTGGCGCTCCCTTGGCGTTAAAAGAAAATCATGGCTGGATGGCGGTTCAATCCGCCTTAGATATGCGTTGGCGTTTAGCCAAGTTTAATGAACCTCGGATGCGAAATCGTCAACCTTTAATTCATATTGGGATTGGAATTAGTTCGGGAGAAGTGGTGTCGGGTAATATTGGTTCCCACAAACGCATGGACTACACGGTTATCGGCGATGGCGTGAACCTCAGCGCCCGCCTGGAAAGTATTACGAAAGAGTACGGTTGCGATATTATCATTAGTGAATATACCTATAACCTCTGTCGCCATAATGTGTGGGTGCGGGAACTCGATAAAATCCGCGTGAAGGGGAAAAACCAAGCGGTCAGCATTTATCATTTGATTCAAGATATCGATACCCCTCTTAATGATAAAACCCACAAATTTTTAGCTCTGTATGCTAAAGGGCGTCAGGCATACATAAGTCGCGACTTCTCGAAGGCAATTGTTTATTTTGAACAAGCCTATCAACTTGAACCTAATGATAAGCCAGTTTTGATTCATATTGAACGGGCTAAACATTATCAGAATAATCCTCCTCCCGATTATTGGGATGGCGTTCATACGATGACTAGAAAATAGGGGACAGGCACAAGTTTGGATTCCTTGATGTTAATCTACTACAGAACATTCTACTTACAGCAGATTTGGTGGTTGATGAAGTGCAGCCTTAAGCAAGATCCCCGACTTCTTGAAGAAGTCGGGGATCTGTCTTACTTTTGGTCGGGATCTGAAAAACCTCTCTCCAAACCTCTCTCCTACAAGGAGAGAGGCTTTTAACTCTCCCCCTTTTGAAGGGAAGAGGGGGATCTAAAAGGGAAGGGGGCTGGGGGATTAGGTTTGATATTGATTTTTCTAGATGACGTGAAAAGTCAGGGGGATCTGTCTCGATTTCTGTGATCAATAATTGCCACTCGATAACTAGAGATTTGGGAATAGTTAAGGAGAGGGGTTGTCCATGATTGAGGGATATGGAAAGGATCAGAGATTCATCAGCTTGTAATTTGGCAAAGACATCGGTAACATCATACTGACCAACATTAGGCGCAGGCGCGGCTTGAGCAAATACATCAGGGGCGGTGAGCAGTTTCCCCCCTGCTGTGGCAATTTCCAGCAATTGGGGATGGGTAAACTCAGCCATAGCCGGAAAGCCGACTAACCGCAGATTCAGGCGCGTTGACTGACCTGGTATTATTTTTTTGAATAGAACCACCTGCCAAGTTCGTCCGGATTTATCTTTCAACGACTCCTGGGAGTGATAGCGCATGATTCCCGGCGCGTCTTGGTGTTGTCGCAGTACAGCAACGGCTGGCGGAGTCAGGAAGGTGGCTTGGAATAGGAGTAATACCAGCAGGAATCTACCAAGCGTTAGAAGCAAAGAAAAGTATCGCTGAATAGGATCAACCATAAGTATTCGATATAAAGTTAACTCAAAGATGTTTGCATATTTCCCCAGAAGGCTTCGCGCATTCGTTACCCCCGCCAGAAACAAATATCAATAATACCAAGGATAGATGTGTCGGGGTGACCTGCTCACCTAAATTAACAATTCAAATTCATTAAATTTTATCGGGTCGCCCTTTATTCTCGCTAATATAGGATATCTTATTTAAATTGTGCCATAGGAGAAATTCATCATGACCAGTCAAATTCCCAGCCAATCATCGTTTTCATTGCAACTGCGCGATCGCATAGAATATCCTGAAGGAGGTGTAGTGAGTAAAGTTATTCATAAAGATGACCAGTGTGACCACACGTTGTTCTGTCTAGCGGCGGACACGAGTATTTCTGAACATACGTCACCTCGTAACGCCACAATTAATGTGATTGAAGGAAAGGGGCTCTTTACTTTGGAGGGTAAGGAGATTCAATTAGAACCGGGCGTTTTTATTTCAATGGAGGCGAATGCGCCCCACGCTTTAAAGGCGGAACAAAATCTGGCGTTTCTGTTAACGCTATGGAAAAATGACTGAGGTTGAAAATCCGAGGAGAAGTCAAGAGCCAGAATCAGCCTTGAACAAAGCTGCGTTACGCTTCACTCTCCTCACGATGGCGGCGTTACACAGCTAAAATTGTGGAATAGATTTTACCATTGAATCGGGCGCAAAGCTTTGCGCCCCTACAGTTTCTGGACGTAAGGTTAATTCATCAAATTGTTCCTTGGGTTTAAACCCAAGGCGGGAAGACAGCTATAGGTGCAAGATGTGAGGGGCGGGTTTAGTTGCATATGGGTGAGGGAAGAAACGATAATAGTCAAACCCGCCCCTACAGATTAAAATGGCACGTCTCTACATGTCCCCAATCCCCAATTAACCCCAATATGATACATCCCCTAAGCGAAACGGGAATACTTTAGTATAGCCGTCACGCTAATCCCGCTTTTGCCTAAGGATGTTCATGAGTCAACCATTACTCACCCCCGAATCCCTTCCGCTTAACGCCCTCAAGGAA
>JGI12048J13642_10371823_pt1 | contig 13939 bp, 10 predicted proteins | sample ElkSlonscriptome_16_FD_13642 | JGI IMG/M metagenome (IMG submission 13642) | reverse complement strand
GCGATCATCTTCGGCGACTCGTTGCCACTCGGCATTCGGCTGATCCGCTAGCTGTCTTTCTTAGACGGAGCGGAAGTCGTCAAGACTTTCGTCCGCCAAGATCCACGTACGCGTCACAAAACAAAGCAAGCCACCGATAGCAATTCTATCGATGGCTGCTCTGCGAAGACTTACTTCTCAACCGTTGCCAAGCCTCTCGGAGACTCGTAAGGTGCCAACGTCTCGGAGAGACGCTGCTACGGATTCAACGTCTCGGAGAAACGCTGCTACGGATTCAACGTCTCGGAGAGACGCTGCTACGTTAGTAGCGGAAAATCATATCGAGCGTGACTCGGTCTTGGATGATGTCCTTGAACTCGGTCAGCGGAAACTCGTAAGCAACGCCAGCTTCGAAGCTGCGGCGTGGCTTGAATTTCATTCCAACATTGTGAGTCACCAAGTTGTTGCCTTCAACATTGGAGGCGCCCAAGTTGATCAAGTCTTGACCTGAAATGCCATAAGCTACACCATCTTCGGCGTCATCGGTCCAATGCCACCAAGAGTTCTCGGTAAACAGGTAGAGGGTATCGGTCAATTTCACGTCAAAGTGATTGTTCCAATGCACGGTCGTGCTTTGCGCACTTTGGTTGACAGGCAGTTGCCAGCCAAACGACGTCAATATGTGAGCATTGCCATTGGCCAAGCGTTGGCCACCGGTGGCGAAGAAGTGAAACTCACCATCGCCTTGCGATTGCAACGACTGTTCGGAGCCAAGAGGAATCTCGTAGGTGAAACCGCCCGACAAGAGCGTGCCGGTTTCAACGTTGCGGATCAAGTTGTACTTCAGCCCAGCCGTGATGTCGGCCCAACCTGAATCGAGCAATCCATTGAGGTCGCCCTCGCTGTTGTCAAGGATGTAACCATCTTTGACCCCGATCAAGCTCAATCGATCGGTGAGCGCAAGGCGAAACTGCATGGCAAACAATTGAATGCTTCCGCCAGCGGGAATGTTGCCTGGACCGAGAGTTCCGGGAAATTGATGAGTGACGAAAATCGGGCGTAGTTCGGTCAGGTTACGAGGATCTTCGAAATGGACAAAGTCAATCATCGGGCTGATGAAATCGTCAAAGCAACGGTCGCTCGGTTTGACCCATTTCAGCGGCGATAGATTATCGAGGCAGCCGAGCCCGGAGCCGAGCCCAAAACCGTCGCAGCCACGATCGCAGGCTCCGTCGCAACCGATCATCTCGCCATCACAGCAGGAGGCATCGCAGTAGGAGGCATCGCAGCCACTATCGCAGCCTTGGCACATCCCTAGTAAGTCGAGTGCTTGGGCACTCGGTGCGATCATCGAAGCCAGTACGAGCCCCGTAAACGCCACAGTGAATCGTTTCATCATTCCCTTCCCGAAAAAATTGCTTGAGGGCGTCGCTAGTAGCACGAGATCCGCCTCCGCATCGACCTTCCCATCTATTCCTCCGTTTTATCGACGTCGTCAACGAAGAGGTTGCGGGATGCACGCGGCAAAAGTGAAGAACCGAAAAATCGGTACAGAGTCCCCTTGGCTCTACAGAAACGGGGCCCCAGCCGATCTTCCTCCCCTTGCTGGGTGTGGTATTTCGTCGCGATGGGCTCGAAAGTGAGCAAATACGCACGTAAACTACGTTGACGTTATCGCTCACGCTGCGGTTCTGGTAAAAATGGAAAACAGATAATCTGAAATTAAACGCGAAGGTTGATGATTGGGTCCGAAATTGCCGGTTTTGTTAGAAATCGCTTTGCACCGGTTAAGCTTTTTGCGTAAATTAACGCGACTACTCGCTACTCTCGCTGCCCTATCGGGTTTGCGTTGGAATTTATTGACTCCCAACCCATTCATCCACAGACGCGGTTTGCGTTTCTGACTTTGAGGCACTAAGGAATATAACGTTGTCGATTGAGACCCCCTCCGGCTTATCCGCTGATCAAGACCCCAACGAAATAGAGCGCACCGGCACCCAAGAAGTGCTGGAAACGTATTCGTATGACGATGACATTGTCCGCAAATTTGCCACGGCCACCTTGGTCTGGGCTGCTGTTGCCACCCTAGCAGGGCTGGTTGTTGCTCTGTTGTTGGTGCTGCCGAATTTTTTCCTCGGATTGGAGTGGCTTAGTTTTGGTCGTCTTCGTCCGTTACACACCAATGCGGCAATCTTTGCCTTTGCAGGCAATGCGATCTTCGCAGCGGTCTACTACAGCACGCAGCGATTGTGCAAATGCCGGATGTGGAGCGATACGCTAAGTCGTCTACATTTCTGGGGCTGGCAAGGCATTATCGTTGCCGCAGCCATCACGTTGCCTTTGGGGATCACGCAGAGTAAAGAGTACGCGGAATTGGAATGGCCTATCGACCTGGCGATTGCCGTCGTCTGGCTCGGCTTTTTTGGTGGTAACTTTATGATGACGCTGATCAATCGGCGTGAGCGGCACATGTACGTGGCGCTGTGGTTTTACATTGCCACGATTGTGACGGTGACAGTGCTGCACGTCTTCAACAACTTGGTCGTCCCGATCGGGTTGGCCAAAAGCTATCCGGTCTACGCAGGCGTCCAGGATGCGTTCATGCAGTGGTGGTATGGCCACAACGCGGTCGCGTTTTTCTTGACCACGCCGTTTCTTGGATTGATGTACTACTTCTTACCCAAGGCAGCGAACCGGCCAGTCTTTAGTTACAAGCTTTCCATTCTTCACTTTTGGTCGTTGGTATTCATCTACATCTGGGCAGGGCCTCATCATCTACACTACACCGCATTACCTGAGTGGGCGTCGACTCTAGGGATGCTCTTTAGTGTGATGCTTTGGATGCCATCATGGGGTGGGATGATCAACGGTTTGTTGACCCTTCGCGGTGCTTGGCAAAAAGTGGCGACGGATCCTGTTTTAAAGTTCTTTGTCGTCGGTATCACGTTCTACGGCATGTCGACATTCGAAGGTCCGCTTCTAAGTGTGAAGAGCGTCAACGCGTTAAGCCACTACACCGACTGGACGATCGCTCACGTGCATTCGGGGGCCTTGGGATGGAACGGGATGATGTCGTTTGGGATGCTTTATTGGTTGTTGCCTCGCTTGTTCCAAACCAAGTTGTGGAGCACCAAGTTGGCTTCGGCTCACTTTTGGATTGCGACGATCGGTATTCTGCTCTACATCGTGCCGATCTACGCGGCCGGTTTGATGCAAGGTTTGATGTGGCGTGCGATGGACGAAACGGGAAACCTCGTCTATCCCGACTTTATCGAAACGATTCAATCGATCATGCCGCTGTGGTGGCTGCGAGTGCTCGGTGGTTTGTTGTTCGTCGGCGGTGTTTTGCTGATGGCAGTGAACTGGTACATGACTTGGTCGACTCGCCCACCGGTTTACGATGTTCCCGTTTACCAGTCCCCTCGATTGGCGGCGAAATATGACGAGGACGAGCCAACGCAGAAGAGTGATCTGGAAAATGTTCCTGTACTCGATTCGGCGCGACGTTTGGAAGTCTGGTCGCGGATGGGTTGGCACCGACGTTGGGAACGTTTGCCGGTACGGTTTACGATCCTTGCAACCTTGGCGGTGGTCATTGCTAGTTTGTTCGAGATCATCCCGACCTTCTTGATCCGTAGCAACGTACCAACGATTGCCACGGTCAAACCTTATTCGCCACTCGAACTAGCCGGACGAGACATTTTCGTTTCAGAAGGTTGTTACAATTGTCATTCACAAATGATCCGTCCTTTCGTGGCTGAAACCAAACGCTACGGCGAATACAGCAAACCAGGCGAATCGATCTACGATCATCCCTTCCAGTGGGGTAGTCGTCGGATTGGTCCCGACTTGGCGCGCGAAGGGGGCAAGCAGAGTAGTTTGTGGCATTGGTTGCACTTTGAAAATCCCGAACAAGTGTCGCCGGGAAGCGTGATGCCAAGCTACGTTCACCTGTTGGAAACGCCTATCAATTTCGAACGGACGAAAGATCGCGTTTGGGCTGCTCAAACACTCGGTGCACCCTACGATTTCGAATTGGACGAAGCACCTGAACTGGCTCGCAAGCAAGCCGAAGCGATTGCGGCAGACATCGTTTCGCAGGGTGGACCGGTCTCTCGCAGTGGCCTACGATTTCGAATTGGACGAAGCACCTGAACTGGCTCGCAAGCAAGCCGAAGCGATTGCGGCAGACATCGTTTCGCAGGGTGGACCGGTCTCTCGCAGTGGCATCATGACGCTCGATTCGCAAGCGGTTGCCTTGATCGCGTTTTTGCAGCGAGTCGGTATCGATATTTTCGCTGCCCCCGAGCCTGCTGCGGCGGATCCAGTAGAAGTTCCGGAGGAGGAAGCGACGCCAGAGGAGGAAGCTGCCAGCGAACCGGAGAATGCAAGCTAGCGGTAGCGGAACGCGTCAAGCGTTTCGTTCATCAAGGGACGGCAGACGAAAGTCTTAACGACTTCCGCTACAGTCCAAACCTTTTTTCAAAGAACTTTATACATGTTAACTGACGTAATTCGAGGGATCGACTACAGCGATTGTGCCGAGTTGGCGCTGGTGTTGTTTTGTTTCGCCTTCGGTTTGATGTTCCTTGCCACAATGCGATTATCGCGTAACGCGACCGATCGAATGGCCGCCATCCCGCTATCCGATAATGTGGAGACCCCTCGCGATGAATTCTGACAAACCTGCACCAAGCGACGAAGCCAAGCACGACGAAGTCGTCGGACATGTCCCCGATGATCCACTTACCGGTCATGCCTACGATGGCATTCAAGAGTTTGACAATCCGCTTCCCGGATGGTGGAAATGGATGTTTATCGCATCGATCTTTTTTGCTTTTCCTTACTGGGCTTTCTATCATGGCGGAGCAGAAGGACGAAGCGTCGAAGCTCGCTACGATCAAGCATTAGCGGCCAACATTCGGCTGCAGTTTGAAGAGATCGGGGAACTAAAACTCGATCGTCCCACCGTTGTCAAATTTTTGTATGAACCCTCGTGGTTGCGAGTCGGTCAAACCGTTTTCAAAACACATTGTGTTTCCTGTCACGGGGCCGATGGAGGTGGTTTGGTCGGTCCGAATTTGACCGATGACGAATATAAGAACATTAAAGATATTGGCGATTTCTTACATGTGCTTCAGAATGGAGCAGCGGGCGGAGCGATGCCAGCGTGGAAGAATCGTTTGTCAGCGAACGAAATTTTGTTGGTATCGAGTTATGCCGCAAGCTTGCGGGGTACCGAACCAGCAGCGGGCAAGAATCCCGAGGGACGGACGATTCCGCCATGGCCTGATGCACCCCCCGAAGAAGACGAAGAAGCGGAAGAAGCGGAAGAAGCGGAAGATTTGAATGATGCGGAGGCATCGGATACGGCGGATGCCGAAGCAATCGAAGACAATGCCTAGTTTGAGTTATCACCTTAACCACCTCCAACGCCCGGGGGAGGTACAACAAGCGTGGACGCTTGTAGCGCGCGTGGATGCGGGCTCCCGCCTCCCATTATCGTGTTCCTACGCGGAAGCCTGGGAACAAGTGCCTTTCAACACGCACCGGGGGTGCAATAAAACAATCGCATGACTACCTCCTCGCCACGTAGCGACCTGCCCATTGTCGACAAATCGGAGACCGGTAGCGCCGACGCAAACCGATCCGCGATGCTGCAGGCGCCCGAGCATGTGCTCAGCACGCTGGAGCAAGATGGATCTCGGCGTTGGCTGCGTCCAAAATTGTCGACCGGCTATTGGTGGAAACGTCGTCGTGCCTTGGCTTATGCTCTGATCGCTTTTTTCGTGGCACTTCCTCATGTTCGTATTGGCGGAATGCCGCCTGTCCTTTTGGATATCCCGGCGCGTCGATTCGTTTTCTTGGGCCATACGTTTCTGCCCACCGATACCTTGCTTCTAGCACTCGTGATGCTCGGTGGTTTTTTGACGATCGTCTTGGCGACGGCGCTGAGCGGGCGTGTGTGGTGCGGATGGGCATGTCCGCAAACGGTTTACATGGAGTATCTGTTTCGCCCCATCGACCGGTTGTTTGAAGGAACGGTTGGTAAAGGGGGGAAGCCGAAGAAAAAAATCGAAGGGTGGCGTTGGTTTGCCCGCTTTGCGGTCTATCTAGTTCTTTGCATGGTTTTGGCACACACCTTTTTGGCTTACTTTGTCGGTACCGATCAGTTGGCGATCTGGTTGACCGGTTCGCCACTGGATCATCCGGTTGCCTTTCTGGTCATGGGTGCGGTTACGGCACTGATGATGTTCGACTTTTTGTACTTTCGAGAACAAACCTGTTTGATCGCTTGTCCCTATGGGCGTTTCCAATCAGTCATGCTCGATCGGCAAAGTTTAATTGTTGCCTACGATCCCAATCGGGGTGAGCCACGAGAGAAGGGAAAACGTGTTGAAGGGGATGGGCTTGGTGATTGCGTCGCCTGCAACCAATGCGTTGTTGTCTGTCCGACGGGGATCGATATTCGTGATGGTTTGCAATTGGAGTGCATCAACTGTACGCAGTGCATCGATGCTTGCGATGATGTGATGACCAAGGTGAACAAGCCGACCGGATTGATTCGCTACAGTTCGCAAGACGCATTGGCTGGAAAGCCACCGAAGGTCTTTCGTTTGCGAACCGTTGCTTACCCACTATTGCTGTTGGCCGTTGGCATCGGTTTCTTGGCCGTTTTGTCGACCAAGTATGCGTTCGATGCTCGTTTGATTCGAGGCAAAGGGATGCCGTTTACGCGGCAAGATCAAGGGACGATTAGCAACCAATTTCGTCTTCGTTTAGTCAATCGAACCAATGACACGCGAACTTACACCGTAGAAATGATCGATCCAGTATCGGCAACGATACATGAAATCGAGGCGGAAAAAACGCAACTTGAAAGCAACGGCACGACGCTGGTTCCGCTGATGATCGAAATTCCGACCAAAGCGTTTGGCCCAGCGGGCAATGCGGATGGTAAGATACGGGTAACGGATGATGCCGGCAACGAGCGGCTGTTGAGAATGCAATTATTAGGACCCCGGCGCTAGGGTACGAAACGAATGAAAAATGAGAAATTTGGAAGCGAGTCGCATCGAATTGCGAATCGCAAAGCCGCTTTACGCTGGGGTGGTTTCGTGGTCGCACTGCTTACCGTCCAAGTGCTTGTCGGTTTCTATGCGATCTACTTAGCCTCTCGCGATCCATCGGTTGCGGCATTACCAAACTACTACGAAGAAGCATTGAATTGGGACGAAAAAGTCAAAGCTGAGGCCTCCTCGCGAGAACTCGGTTGGACGTTAGTCTTGGGGCCAATGGAAGACGCTGGCACCGTGGGGTTGCAAGGGAAATTGACCGATAAAGATGGCTCGCCCGTTCCGATCGCTTCGGGAACGATCGAGTTGTATCATCACGCTCGAGCTTCGCAGATCGACCAGATCAAGCTCAAGCCAAGTTCCGAGGGAACGTTCGGCATTGTCGGTTGTTTGCCGACCGATGGTTTGTGGCAAGTCAATGGGAAATTCACAAGTGGTAACGGAACCGAGTTCGTAGACTCGCGAGTCCTGATGGTCGAGATGTCGAATCAGCGATCCGCACCCCAGGGGAGTTAGTCGTGTTTACTTTGGGCATGGCCGTATTTGTCGCCAGCCTTCTGGGTAGTTTACACTGCATCGGAATGTGCGGCCCGCTGGCTCTTTGGGTCACCGGTGGCGGTTCGAGCCGATCGACGATTGTCTCTTATCATTTGGGCCGTTTGACGACTTACATGATTGCCGCCGTCGCTGCCGGTATTCTCGGTGCCGCTGTTTCGTTCGGTGGCGACATGGTGGGTTTTCAATCGGCTGCGGCAATCATCGCAGGGTCCTTGTTGATTGCCGTCGGGCTCTATCGACTGGTCCAGCTTCACCCAGCGTTCAACGCTCTGTTTGTCTCCTCCACGACAGGGCCCTCCAAGGTGGCGAGCGTTTTACAGAAGTTCAAGCCGCTGATCGAACGGCGAGGCAGCAATGGTAAAGCCTACCTCGGCGGTCTCATTACCACTTGGCTGCCCTGCGGTTGGTTGTACATGTTCGTCTTGCTTGCCGCAGGAACCGGTGGGTTATGGTCGGCGATCATTGTCATGTTCGCTTTCTGGGTTGGCACGCTGCCCGCGTTGACGGCAATCCTGGTCGGTGCTCGGTCGTTGACCCCACGGCTGCGCGGAGTGCTTCCGATCGCCGCCAGCGTTCTGTTGATTGTAACGGGTCTTTATACGGTGACAGGTCGTGCTGCAGCGGATGTCTCTTCACTCGTCGCGCCGACGATGCCCAATGAATTGTCCGTCGGTTCGATGGTCGACATGAAAAACGAACCGCTGCCGTGTTGTGCGGGTGACGCAGAGCCCCAAAGCGTTGCCGATGCTGAAGAACCGCCCTGCTGCTGCGCGGAAAGCGAAAATGTACCGCACGATTGACGAGACAAAGTCTGACGTAGCGGCGAATCAAACCGTCGAATGTGCCCATTGCGGATTGCCTTCACCACGGCCACGCGATGAATCGGAGCCTGCATTCTGCTGCAACGGATGCCGCGGTGCATGGCAATTAATTCACGGTTGGGGTTTAGAAGATTTCTACGCTCTTCGTGATTGTGATCCGAACGAAACGTTTGCGGAAAAGAATAAACGCTCGTTTGAAGATTTGGATGACCCGAAATTGCTACTTCCATCCGAAGTGAAAAGGGTTAGCGGACCCGATGGCATCTCGCTTGCCAAGGTGCGATTGTCGATCAGCGGGCTGCATTGTGCAGCCTGTTCATGGCTGATCGAACAAACGCCAAATCATGTGATAGGATGGTACTCGGCCGAAGTTCAAATGCATTCGCGGTCGGTCGAATTGGTCTACGATCCGTCGCTGATTCGGCTTAGCGAGCTTGGACAACTGCTCGACCGGATTGGATACCGAGTGCGCCCCTATGACCAGTCGAGCGAGCGGGATGCCAGTGATCGGGAGAGTCGCCAATTATTGGTCGAAGTTGCGATTGCCGGGTTCTGTGCTGCCAATGCGATGTGGATTGCCATCGCACTCTATGCGGGAACGTTCACGGGGATCGCCGACTCGCATCGTGAACTGCTGCGGCTTGTGGGCGTCGGTTTGGGAGCGTTTGCGGTGCTCGTCCCGGGGCGTCTGTTTCTGCGTGGGGCATGGGCATCACTGCGGATGAGGATTCCGCACATGGACCTACCCGTTGCGGTGGGGCTTTTGGCGGGATTGATCGCCAGCATCTACGGATTGTTTGCTCCAACGTCCGAGATCTACTTCGACTCGATCGCCACGCTTGTGTTCTTTCTGCTCGTCGGTCGTTGGATTCAACTTCGTCAACAACATAGCGCTGGCCGCTCGATCGCTGCACTCTTAAACCTCACGCCCGCGGCTGCAACGCGAGTCGACGAGAATGATGTCATGGTACGAGTCCCGGTTCGAGAGATCGTTCTCGGCGATGTGGTTAAAGTTGGACCGGGCGAGAGCATTCCGGTTGACGGAGTCGTGACTCATGGCGAATCGTACGTTGACCGCTCACTGTTAACCGGCGAGAGTCGGCCCATCGCAATCGGAATAAGGGACAAAGTCGAAGCAGGAACGGAAAATCTCGAGTCAGACATTTTTGTTTGCACAACCGCGATCGGAGAACAAACACGGCTTGGCGAGTTGTCACAAAGCGTTGCATCGGCAGCTGCCAGTAAGACACCGATTGTGCAATTGGCCAATCGAATTGGCGGCTGGTTCGTTTGCATTATCTTGAGTTTGGCCGCAATGACCGCCGTCGTTTGGTGGCAGATCGACTCCTCGGTCGCATTGAGTCACAGCGTTGCCTTGCTGATAGTTGCCTGTCCCTGCGCTTTGGCGTTGGCAACCCCGTTGGCGATCGCCGTTGCAGTTGGCCGACTTGCCGAACGCCGGATTCTGGTTCGCAGCGGTGATTCCATCGAACAACTATCGAAGCCAGGAACGATCTTTTTCGATAAGACCGGCACGCTAACACAAGGCCGAATGCAGGTGACCGATTGGCTCGGCGATGAAGAAACGCTTTGTATCGCGGCAAGAGTGGAAGCGAACATTGGCCATCCGATCGCCCGCGCGATTGTAGAGTATGCGAAAGCAAATTCCGGAATGACCATTCAGAATCAGACAACGGTTGCAAACGTCGTCAATCGAGTTGGCAACGGCGTCGAAGCCGAGGTCGATCAATCCCTTTACAAAATTGGCAGCGTCAAATGGTTGTTGGGCGAAGCAGTTGAAAGGAGTTCGGCTCAGAAAGCAAAGGTCGATTCAATATTGAAATCTGGTTCGACACCAATCGTTGTGTTACGTGATTCCGAGTTGGTCGCCGTATTGGGCGTCAGTGATCCGCTACGCAGCGAAGCGGTCGAAGTCATTCAGAAGCTACGATCGGCGCAGTGGAAGGTATTGATTTTGTCAGGTGACCATCAAGCGATCGTTCGCTACGTTGCTGCAAAGTTAGGCGTTTCCGAAGAACACGCCCTGGGCGAACAAACGCCCGAGCAGAAATTGTCGGCCATTCAAAACGCGAAGGGAAACGGCCCAGTTGTGATGGTCGGCGATGGTGTCAACGATGCTGCAGCACTGGCTGCAGCCGACGTCGGCGTGGCACTTCGAGGGGGTGCCAATGCGTCGCTCGCTGCCGCACCGGTCTTGATTGGCAACAGCCATCTCGGCGGCGTCGTGACGCTAATCACTTCGGCCAAACGAACCGTGCGCTGTATTCGCGATAATTTTATCGTTTCGATTAGTTACAATGCGATTGCGGCGGTTTTGGCGATGACCGGTGTGATCAGTCCCTTGATCGCAGCGGTCTTGATGCCAATTAGTTCGCTAACCGTATTGACGATGGTCTTGGCAACCCCAACGGTCCCGCCGAAAGAGTCCGCCTAATGAGATCGACAGCGTAGAACGGGCTGGACGATACAGACGCTCTCGTCTCCAAAGAACCGATGCGAAATTCTTGAACGTGGTAAAGCGAACGATCGAGAATGATCAGATTAGAATTAAGTTTAACCAGATAGAGCCACCGTGAATCGAATAGGTGGATTTAGGAATTTGTTATGAGCTTCATGAGAATGAATCGTTTTAGATGTTTTTTCAGTTGGTTGTTTTTGAGCAGTATCGCAGTGTCTGTATCTGCCGAGACGTTGTCGCTTCCTCCGCGTCCCAATCCCGTTGGACAAACACAACCCGAATTCGGTGCAAAAGACGGGAGGTTCACCTTTGATGGCGAACCGGCAGTCATCATCTCTGGATCGATCCATTACCCGCGTGTGCCGCGAGCTTATTGGCGTGATCGAATTCAAAAAGCCAAGGCCATGGGATTCAACTGCATCGGCACCTATGTGTTCTGGAACGCGCACGAGAAGAAACCGGGTCAATTCGATTTCAGCGGTAATCTGGATGTAGCCGAGTTCGTCCGCATTTGTCAGGAAGAAGGTATGTGGGTGATCGTTCGACCGGGTCCCTATGTTTGTTCGGAGTGGGACTTTGGCGGTATGCCGGCTTGGTTGCTAAAAGAGCTCGATATGCAGGTCCGAACCAATGATCCTCGTTTCCTGGCGGCCACCCGACGTTACTTCAACGCCTTGGGCGAGCAATTGGTGGATTTGCAAGTCAATCATGGTGGCCCCATTTTACAGATTCAAGTCGAGAATGAATACGGTCAGTTCGGCCGACCCGGCAATGAAGATGACAAACAGTACAATCGTTCGATCCATCAGCAACTGGTCGAGGCTGGGTTTGACACCATGTTTATCCGATGCGACTGGGCCAATGCACGAACCATCGAAACGGCGCATATTGACGGCGTGTATACGACGATGAATTTCGGTGGCGGTGCTCAGCGTTCGTTTCGGTTCATGGATCAACAGTACCCAGGGATGCCCAAAATGGCCGGTGAGTTCTGGGTCGGTTGGTTTGATCATTGGGGAGACAAACATAACACCCGCAGGTTAGCTCCCTTCATTCGTGAAATCGAGTGGATGCTGGACAATGACATCTCATTCAATGTTTACATGTTGCATGGAGGTACCAATTTTGGATTCACGGCTGGGGCCAACTGGTCGTCAAAAACGTACACCGCCGACACCACCAGCTATGACTATGATTCGCCGATTGACGAGATCGGCCGCTTGAACGAAAAATTCGACACCTTCCGTGAATCGATCAAGCCCTATTTGCCGGCTGACTACGATTTGCCTGAGCCTCCGGCAGCGATCAAACGCATCGAAGTGCCCGAGTTTGTGCTCTCGCAAACAGCCGCCTTTGAACAACTCATGGGCGAGCCTGCCGAATCGGAGAACCCTCCGTACCTGGAAGCACTCGATCAAACTCAGGGATTGGCTCTCTATCGGACCACACTGGAGGTTCCCGAGGCGATGAGTGCCGAAATCGCATTCAGCGAGTTGAAGGATCGGGCGATTGTCATCGTCAACGACCAACGTGTTGCGACACTGGACCGTCGCTACAAGCAAAGCTCGACGCGGATCGATCTACCCGCCGGTCAGGTNAAGCTNGATATTTTGCTGGAAAATATGGGGCATTTGAATTATTCCCGTGAGTTGATGAACGATCGCAAAGGACTCGGTGAGGTGACGCTCGATGGCAAGCCCGTACTCGGCTGGCAGATTTACAGCTTTCCGTTGGAACTGGACGACATTGCCAAGCTGGAATTCTCCGCTGAACCGGTCGAACGTTCGCCACTGCCAATCTTTTACAAAGGCGAATTTACGGTGGACGAAATCGGCGACACGCTGCTCGATATGCAGGGCTGGGGCAAGGGCATGGTTTGGGTAAACGGCATTAACCTCGGCCGTTACTGGCAAATCGGCCCGCAATTTACTCTCTACTTGCCGGGTTGTTGGCTCAAGCAAGGAACCAACGAAGTGGTGGTGATGGATATCGAACCGACTGGGCATCACAGCCTGCATGGCGTGACGGAGATGGTTTATGGTTTGAACCTGGACCCCAGTTTGGCTTATAGTCGCCAAGTTGGAGAATCCCCTGAACTCTCGGATCAGCAGATCGTTGCCCAAGGAAGTTTTGAAAAGAGTGACGTCGCCCAGACCGTGACGTTCGATCAACCCGTCACTGCCCGATACGTCTGCATCGAGTCACTCAGTTCTCATTCAGACGATTCTCATGCGGCCATTGCCGAAATCCATCTGATGGATACCGAGGGCAAAAGTGTCGACCGAAATGGTTGGGAGGTCATCTATGCAGACAGTGAAGAGTTGTTGGCCGAACCGGCGGGGGCCAGTAATATACTTGATGAGCAACCGGTCACGTTTTGGCATACGCAGTATCGTGGTAATGGGAGCAACTCGCCTCATCCACACCAAGTCGTGATCGATTTGGGCAAGGTTGAAACGTTCGACTCCTTGCTCTATCTGCCGCGTGCAGGCAACAACCCAGGCAAGATCAACAAGTACAAAATCTATGCCTCTCAGACGCTCTTTCCTGGATTGCAGGGGGGGAAATAAAGATCAGCCGTTGTGCGCAAGCCTAAGGTTGATAAACCATCACTGGATGCTCATCAGTGATTAGCGACTGATTCACTACATGATGCCCCTCCCCAAGACAAGTTCCATCATTCGTCGATTCCCTCGAATGAAATAAAGGTTTCGGAAAGAAATGGCACGGTTGATTCTTTAGGACCTAGGACCTAGCGGGACGTAAGATTCTCACTTGCGTCGTGCTACGAAAATACGCTACGAAGCGACAATGGCCGAAACTCAACCTCAACCCGCGCAAATGCCGACGATTGATCGAATACCAAACGGTCTTCTCGTCTTCATTATCGTAGCGTTCTTGCTAAAGGGACCCGCAGGGGCGTTGAATGCGTTTTGGCAATATACCAAGTCTCTATTGGTCTCCCTCGTCGGTGGTGAAGACTTGCTCATTGAAGTGCTCTGCCAAACGTTTCCATTGACTTTGTC
>JGI12048J13642_10173977_pt1 | contig 13939 bp, 10 predicted proteins | sample ElkSlonscriptome_16_FD_13642 | JGI IMG/M metagenome (IMG submission 13642) | reverse complement strand
TGAATCACGGCGGGCGGTGGCGGAGCGCCTCGGACTGGCCGGTGCCGGAGGCCGTGGACACCCCCTACTACCTCCACGCGGACCGCAGCCTCTCCCCGGAGGTGCCGACGGCCGAGGAGGCGTCCCTCTCCTACGACTACGATCCGGCGTCGCCGGTCCCGAGCATCGGAGGGACCATCACCTCCGGGGCGCCCATCATGGAGGGCGGCGCCTACGACCAGCGGGAGGGACCCGACTTCTTCGGATCCGAGGAGCCCTACCGTCCCCTGGCGGAGCGCGACGATGTCCTGGTCTTCCAGACGCCCCCGCTGGAGGAGGCGGTGGAGGTGACCGGGCCGCTGGTGGTGCGCCTCTGGATCGCCTCCGACGCCCCGGACACGGACGTCACCGCCAAGCTGGTGGACGTGTACCCCCCCAGCGAGGACTACCCGGACGGCTACGCCATGAACGTGACCGACGGCATCCTACGAGTTCGCTACCGCGACTCCTGGGAGGAGCCGGAGCTCATGGAGCCGGGCCGCGTCTACGAGATCGAGATCGCCGCCTTCCCCACCTCCAACCTCTTCGCCCCGGGGCACCGGATCCGCCTCGACGTCTCCAGCAGCAACTACCCCCACTTCGATCTGAACTTCAACACCGGGGAGCCGGAGGGACGGGCCACCGAGATCCGGGTGGCCCGCAACACCGTCTACCTGGACCGCAGCCGCCCGTCCCACGCCGTCCTGCCGCTCGTTCCGGTGTGAGTGTCGTCCGGGCGTCGCGGGGCGGTGGCGGGCGCGGAATCGCTCTCGCGGCCCTCCTCCTGGTCGCCGCCTGCTCCCTCCCCGAGTCCGAGCGGAGTGCGGAGTGCATCGCCCCGGCGGCGGCGGGGGGCGGATGGGACCTCACCTGCCGGCTCACCGGACGTGTCCTCACCCGGTTGAGCCTGGTGGAGGGCGGGATGCCGACCTCCAACATGCCAGGAGCGGGTGGAGGGGTGGCCTACGCTCACGCCGTGGGGCAGCGAGAAGGAGACACCGGTGTGATCTTCGCGGCGAGCGCCGCGACGACCTTGCGGCTGGCCCAGGGGCAATTCGGGCCGCTGCGGGCGGAGGACGTGCGCTGGGTGGGCGCCGTCGGGGCCGAGTACGGGGTGGTGGCGGTGGCCGCCGACGCTCCCTGGCAGACGCTGGAGGAGCTCCTCACCGACTGGGCGGCCCGCCCCGACCGGATCGTGGTGAGCGGCGGCAGCGCGGTGGTGGGCCAGGACCACATGAAGGTCCTCCTCCTGGGTCGGGAGGCGGGGATCGATCCCCGGACCGTGCGCTACGTCCCCTTCGACGGAGGGGGTGAGGCGCTCACATCGCTCCTGGGCGGCTTCGTCCAGGTCTTCTCCGGCGACGCCTCGGAGGTGGTGAGCCACCTGGAGACGGGGTCCATCCGCGTGCTCGGGGTGCTGTCGCCGCAGCGGCTGGACGGGCTCTTCGCAGAGGTGCCCACCGCCACCGAATCGGGCTATCCGGTGGAGTGGGTGACCTGGCGCGGCTTCTTTGCGCCGCCGGGCATCGGAGAGGAGGCGTACGAGGCGTGGGTGGCCCGGTTGGCCGCCCTGGCCGAGTCCGAGGAGTGGGCCGCCGCTCGGGACCAGGCCCGCCTGCGTCCCTACGTGATGGTGGGTGCGGATTTCGAAGCCTTCGTCGACCGGCAGGTGGAGGAGTTCCGGGGCATGGCCCGGGAGATCGGGCTCATCCGATGAGGGGAGGACGACATCTCGCCGGTCTCGCCATCCTGGCCCTGGCCGCCGCCGTGGCCCTGGAGGCCCGGACCTTCGTGGTCTCCTTCCCCACCGATCCCCTCGGTCCTGGTGCCTTTCCGCTGGTAGCCGCCGCGCTCCTGGCCCTCGGGGGTGGGGCGGTGCTCCTGGAAGGCTCGGCGGCTCCGGACCCTCTGCCTCCCGGTGCGCTCCGCCGCATCGTGCTGGCCACCGGGAGCTTCGTCGCCTATGCGCTCCTCCTGGCACCGCTGGGGTTCGTGACGGCCACCACCCTGGAGTTCGCCGCCGTGGCGGTCCTGTTCGGGGGCCGGCCGCTTCCCGCCCTGGGCGCCGGGCTGGGGTTCGCCCTGGCGCTCTTTTTCCTCTTCGTCCACGGTCTGGGGCTGCCGCTCCCCCTGGGCTTCCTGGCCGGCTGAGCGGTGGAGGCGCTCCGACTCCTCGGGGAGGGCTTCGGCGTGGCCCTCCAGCCCCTGAACCTCGCCCTGGCCTTCGCCGGGGTCTTCACCGGGACGGTGGTGGGGATGCTCCCGGGCATCGGGCCCATCAACGCCATCGCCATGCTCATCCCGTTGATCTTCGCCGTGGGGCTCCCCCCGGAGACGGCGCTGATCCTGCTGGCGGGCATCTACTACGGGTCCCAGTACGGGAATTCCATCAGCACCATCCTCCTCAACGTCCCCGGAACGGCGGCGGCGGTGGTGACGGCGCTGGACGGCTACGCCCTCACCCGCCAGGGCCGGGGGGGCGAGGCGCTGGCCATGTCCGCCGTGGCGTCCTTCGTAGGAGGAACGTTGTCCATTGTGGGACTCGTCTTCCTGGCGCCGGTGCTGGCCGGCTGGGCCATCCGCTTCGGTCCGGCGGAGTACTTCGCCCTCATGATCTTCGCCTTCTCGGCGCTTTCCAGCGTCGCGGGGAACAGTGTGCCCAAGGCCTTGGCCGCCACCGGCTTCGGTCTCCTGCTGGCCACGGTGGGGATGGACCCGAACAGCGCGGTGCCCCGCTACACCTTCGGGCAGCTCAAGCTCTTCGACGGGATGGACTTCGTGGTGGTGACCATCGGGCTCTTCGCGGTGAGCGAGGTCTTTCTGGTGCTCCAGGCCAGCCGCTGGGGCCAGGATGCCTCCCTCGCCTACGGTCGGGTGACGCTGGCGCTGGCCGACCTCCGGGCCAATGTGGGCACCATGCTCCGCGGGAGCGTCAGCGGATTCCTGGTCGGGGTGCTTCCCGGGGCGGGGGGCACCATCGCCTCGTTCGTCGCCTACGGCCTCGAGGAGAAGGTCGCCGGCGACGACGCCCGCTTCGGCGAAGGGGAGCTCCGTGGCGTGGCCGCCCCGGAGGCCGCCAACAACGCCGCCACCACCGGGGCCATGATCCCCCTCCTCACCCTGGGGATCCCCGGGAGCGGCACCACCGCCGTCCTCCTCGGCGCGCTCCTGGGCCTCGGGCTCACCCCCGGGCCGCTCCTCATCGAGCGCAACCCGGAGGTCTTCTGGGGGATGGCGGCCTCCATGTACGTGGGCAACGCCTTCCTCCTCCTCCTGAACCTGCCGCTGGTGGGCCTCTTCGTGCGGGTCCTGCGCCTGCCGCGCTGGGTGCTGATGCCTGGGGTGGCGGCGCTCTCGTTCGTGGCGGTCTACGCGGTCAACCAGAGCGCCTTCGACCTGGTCCTCATGACGGCCTTCGGCATCCTGGGCTTCGTCATGCGGCGAAGCGGCTTTCCCCTCGCTCCGGTGATCCTTGGACTGGTCCTGGGCCCCCTCATGGAGAAGAACCTCCGTCGGGCCCTGGCCCTCTCGGCGGGGGACTGGTCGGTGATGTTCTCCAGCGGCCTCGCCGTGTCGCTCTGGGTCCTGGCCGCCGTATCGCTCCTCGGACCCTGGATCTGGCGTCGGAGGAGGCTCCCGGACGGCGGCGTGGGCGAGGTGGATTAGCCCCGGAGCCGGGACGAGGGTCGGAACGCCTCTTGCACCCCATGTCTTCCCCGGATGTCGGGCTTCCTCGGGAGGCCCACGTCCCTCGTCGTCCTGCGACCCACCGCCGACAGACCCATGGATCGAACGAGCTTTCTCGGATCCCTCGCCGCGCTGGCCGGGGTACCCTTCGTGGGGTCCCCGGACGTCTCCGCCGCCTCTCCGCCCCCGGACTGGGAGCCGCTGCAGTGGTCCGAAGACGCCTGGCGCTCGATCCTCACCGACGACGAGTTCCGCATCCTCCGGGACGAGGCCACCGAGGCCGCCGGATCCAGCCCCCTGAACCGGGAATCCCGGGAGGGCACCTTCATCTGCGCCGGTTGCTTCCTGCCGCTCTTCCGCTCGGAGGACAAGTTCATGAGCGGGACCGGGTGGCCCAGCTTCACCCGGCCCCGGACGGCGGAGAACATCGACACGAAGCGGGACTTCAAGCTCATCTGGCCGCGGACCGAATATCACTGTGCCCGGTGCGGCGGCCATCAGGGGCATGTCTTCGACGACGGTCCGGAGCCCACCGGCCAGCGCTGGTGCAACAACGGCGCGGCGCTGGACTTCGTGCCTGCCGGCGACGAACTGCCGGAGCTCCGCCGATGAGGCCTGCCACCCTGGGGGCGGCGGTGGCCACGGCCCTCCTCCTGGTCCTGCTTGGTCCCGGCGTCTCGGAGGCCGCGGCCCAGTCCACGGAGGCCGCCGCCCTCGTTCCCAACGATACGGCGGTATTCGCCGGGGGCTGCTTCTGGTGCATGGAGCCGCCCTACGACGAGCTCGACGGGGTGGCGGCGACCCTTTCGGGCTACGCCGGTGGCCAGGTGGAGGACCCCAGCTACGAGCAGGTGACCGCGGGAGGAACCGGCCACCGTGAGGCGGTCCTGGTCGCCTTCGACAGCACCCGGGTGTCCTATCCCCGGCTGCTGGACGTCTTCTGGCGCAACGTGGACCCTCTGGACGATGGGGGGCAGTTCTGCGACCGCGGCTTCTCGTACACGACGGCCATCTTCGCCCGGGATGCCCAGCAGGCCCGGCGGGCGCGTGCTTCGCTCCAGGCGGTGCAGGATCGCTTCTCCCAGGAGGTGGTCACGCCGGTGGTGGAGAACCGTACCTTCTATCCTGCGGAGGACTACCACCAGAACTACTACGAGAAGAATCCCGTCCGCTACGAGTTCTACCGATGGAACTGTGGTCGCGGCGACCGGCTGGACGAGCTCTGGGGGAGCTGACCCTCCGGCGGATTGCCTCTCGGGCGGGCGCCGTCTAGCCTCCACCCATGCCCGCCGAAGCCACTCGTGACGCCGACTTCTCCCGGGAGGTCCTCCGGGAGCTGTACGACTACCCGCGGAAGCGACGCGTCGTCGCCTGGCTTCTCTGGGCCACTCTGGGGTGGGCCGGCGCCCACCGCTTCTACCTGAACCGGGAGTTCACCGGTCTGGCCATGCTCTTCACCGGGGGTGGCGGCCTCCTCTGGTGGGGCGTGGACGGCTTTCTGGTGGACCGCATGCTCCGGACCTACAACCAGGACCAGGCCCTCCGGAAGGCCGAGGGCCGGCCGCCGCGGGAGCTGGACGGCATGCCGCCCTTGGACGAGGCGGAGCTCTCCGGCACCCCCGTGTGGGTGGAGACGTGGCGGGCGCGCGGGCCCACGGGTCGGGGGCTGCGCTTCGCCGGCGACCTGCTGGTGCTCTGGATCGCCACGGCGGCGCTCGGGGGGATGGTGGGCCAGCGGGAGGGGGCGTTGGAGGCCGCCACGGCGGTCCTTCTCCTGGCAGGGCTCACCGCCATGGGCTCGGGTCCCGACTGGCTGGACGACCTACCGGGCACCCGCGCGCTGCAGCGCTGGATCCATCAGCTCCGCCTCTTCTATCGGCACAACCCTCCCGGCTCCCCACTGGCCCTCCTCCTCCGTCCGGTCACCGGGGCCCTCACCGCTCCCTTCCGAGCCAAGGCCCGCGCAGAGGTCCGCCTCTATGTGGAGCTCGGAGCCATCTTCACGGCGTTCTTCCTTCTGCTGGAGCTGGTCCCGGAGGTAGTGATCCCGGCGATCCTGCCGGGCCAGGAGGTGGCGCTGGGATCCTTCGTGGCCGGGTGGGTGGGGGAAGTCTTCATGACCTTCTTCCTGGTCTACGCCTTCGCCACCCCGGTGGGTGCCATCCTCACCCGCCACCTGCTGATCCGACGCACCCATCTCGTGCCCCGCGTCCTGGCGGGGCTCACGTGCCTGGCGCTGGTCCTGGGCATCCTGAGCTGACCGGCGAGCCGGCACCGGCGGAACCAGCCCCCCCGCCCGGAGCTCACGCCCCGTCCACGCCCTCCTCCGCCTTCCCCACGATCAGCTTGTGGGCCCGCAGACGCAGGGCGTTGATGCGGATGAAGCCCCGCGCGTCCACCTGGTCGTAGCCGCCGGCCTCGTCCATGCTGGAGAGCTCCCGATCGTAGAGGGAGCTGGTGGAACTGCGGCCCAGGGGGATGACGTTGCCCTTGTGCAGCCGCAGCCGCACCTGGCCGTCGATGAGGTGGCTGGACTGGGCGAAGGCCGACCGGATGAAGTCCATCTCCGGGCTGAACCAGAACCCGTTGTAGATGATCTCGCTGAAGCTCGGCGAGAGCATGTCCCGGAGCCGCAGGACCTCCCGGTCCATGGCGACGCCTTCCAGGTCCCGGAGCGCGTGGTGGAGGACCGTCCCGCCCGGCGTCTCATACACCCCCCGGGACTTGATGCCCACGAAGCGGTTCTCCACCATGTCCACCCGGCCGATGCCGTGTCGCCCACCCACCTCGTTGAGGTACTCGAAGAGCGCCACCGGCTGGGTGTGCTCCACGCCCTCTGAAGGGTTCTCCACTCGGACCGGCACGGCGTCCTTGAAGTGCAGCACGAGCTCATCGGGCTCGTCCGGAGCATCCGCGATGGAGCGGGTGAGCTTGAACATGTCCTCCGGCGGGGAGCGGTCCGGATCCTCCAGGAGGCCGGCCTCGTAGGACCGGTGCATGAGGTTCTCGTCGCTGGAGTACGGCTTCTCGGCGGTGGCCTCCACCGGGATCTCGTGCTTGCGCGCGAAGTCCAGGAGGTCGGTCCGGCCCTGGAAGCGCGCCAGGAACTCCGGATCCTTCCAAGGCGCGATGACCTCGAGGCTCGGGGCCAGGGCGGCGAAGGCCAGCTCGAAGCGGACCTGGTCGTTCCCCTTCCCGGTGGCTCCGTGGCTCACCGCCTGGGCGCCTTCCCGCAGGGCGATCTCCACCTGCCGGCGGGCGATGACCGGACGGGCCAGCGCTGTCCCCAGGAGGTAGCGGTTCTCGTAGACCGCGTTCCCGGCGATGGCCGGGAAGATGAAGTCCTGGACGAACTCCTCCTGCAGGTCCTCGACGAAGACGTCGTGCGCCCCGGTCTCCCGGGCTCGTCGGGCGATGTCGTCGAAGTCCTCCTGCTGGCCCACGTCGGCCACGTAGGCCACTACCTCGTGGCCACGCTGGAGAAGGGTCTTGAGGATGCAGGCCGTGTCGAGTCCGCCACTGTAGGCGAGGACCACCTTCGTCGTGCTCACGCGGGTCTCCGGGGGAGGGGGGAGTGCGGTAGTCGGTGGCGGGGCCCCAAGGGTATCGTCGGTGGGGGGCCCCGCCAACCCCGCGCCGCTACCCGCCCTGGATGCGCGCCGTCAGCGCGGGCAGCCGCCCGGACTGGCGTACGTAGAGGGCGAGCTGGCCCCGATGGTACATCTCGTGGGCGAGGTGGTGGTGGAGCCAGGTGAGTCGGGTGCCGGAGAGCCCGTCGAAGCGTCGGATGGTCTGGAGCATGTGGAGGTCCCCTGCCGCCCGGAGGGAGGCCGCCCCCTCGGCGAAGGACATGCGCAGGTGGTCCAGGAGGGCCTCGGGCTCCAGCACCTCGGGGAGGTCGCCGGCATACTCCCGGATGAACGCCGGGAAGCCCTGGCGGGTGAAGTCGCCGTCGGGTCGGGCGAGCTCGCCCATGGCCATGAGCCCCGATTCCAGGATGTGTCGGAGGATCTCCTGGAAGCTGCGGGCCTCGTCGTGGGGCCGGAACCCGTACTCGTCGTCCGGCAGGGCGGCGGCCTCCTCGAGGATGCCGCGGCGGACGTCCTCCCAGGCTTCGAGGGCCTCCTCCAGAAGCGTGGAGTAGGGGGCTTCGGAGAGGCTCATCGTCCGCCGCCTCCGGGCCGGGACGGTCGGGAGGGGGGCGGCACCGTGATCTCGGGGAGAGGGTTCTCCTCCAGGAGCCGGAGCGCCTCCTCCACCGCACGCTCGAGCTGGGGGTCGCGGCCCTCGGCCACGGCGGCGGCGTCCTGCCAGACCCGGATGTCCGGCGGCACGCCCTCGTTTTCTGCGATGAAGCGGCCGTTCACGGGATCGAAGACGGCGAAGGTGGGCGCCGTGAGGGCTCCGCCGTCCACCAGGGCGTAGTGGACCGACGAGGCCACCAGCCCGCCCCAGGTCCGCATGCCCACCAGCGGGCCCACCTCCTGCTGCCGGAAGGCCCACGGGAAGTAGTCGCCACCGGAGCCGGCCAGCTCGTTGACCAGGAGGACCTTGGGGCCCAGCACTCCCTGGGGGAGCACCATGGGCTCACCTCCGGGGATGTCGTTGGTGATGGCGGCCCGCAGCTCCCGGGTCATGTAGTCCACCATGTAGTCGTCCAGGAGCCCGCCGCCGTTGTAGCGCTCGTCGATGACCGCGGCCTCCTTGTCCTGCTGGGCGAAGAAGTACCGGTCGAAGGAGACCACCCCGGGGCCTCCGGTGTTGGGAACCCAGGCGTAGGCGACCCGCCCGCCGGAGAGTTCGTCCACCCGGCGCCGGTTGTCCTCCACCCAGGCGCGTTGGCGGAGCTGGGACTCGGAGCGGATGGGCTCCACGGTCACCGTGCGGCTCCCCTCCATCCCCGGTTGGTCGTTCAGGTGGAGCACGGTCTGGCGCTCCGCCGTGCCGTCCAGGAGGCGCCAGGGGTCCATGGTGGCGTCCAGCTGCTCGCCGTTCACGCCCACCAGGAAGTCGCCCTCGTCCACGTCGAGGCCGGGCTGGTCCAGCGGCGCGCTGAGCCCCGGGTTCCAGCTCTCGAAGGTGTAGATGCGCTCGATGCGCCATCCTCCGTCCTCCGCCGTGAAGTCGGCGCCGAGGAGGCCCACCCGGGAGGTATCCACCGCCGGGTAGTCCCCGCCGAAGACGAAGGAGTGGCCCACGCTCATCTCCCCGTTCATCTGATCCAGCAGATAGGTGAGGTCGGCGCGGTGGCGGACGTGGTCCACCAGGGGGTCGTAGCGGTCGTGGACGGCGTCCCAGTCGGCTCCGTGCATCCCCTGGTCGTAGAAGAACTCTTCTTCGTAGCGCCACGCTTCGTCGAACATCTGGCGCCACTCGGCCTCCCGATCCAGCTCCATGCGCAGCGTCATCTCCAGCGGGCCCGAGCCCGGCTCCGGCGGCCGGGCGGTCTCGACCACGTGCCAGGACTCGCCCTGGCGGTACAGGAGGGAGCCGGCGTCGGCGGAGAGGGCGAGGGAGCTCACTCCCTGGAGGAAGGGCGTCGCCTCCCTCTCGTCCAGGGCGAACGTCAGGACGTTCAGCCCGAAGCCGTTCTCCATGGCCTCGCCGATGAAGACGGAGCCCGCCGGGCCGGCCAGCAGGGCGCGATACTCCCGGACCGGCACGGGGAGGGCCACGATGCGCCGGTCCACGCCCTCGAAGTCGATGCGGACCTCGGGGGGAGCGTCGGCGCCCGCCGCCTCACCTGGCCCTCCCGCCGCCGGGGCCCCGACGATCTCGTCCGCCTCCTCCTCATCCTCGATCGGCTCCTCGTCGGAGCGGAGCGGGAAGGGGGTGGGGTCGTCGTCTCGGAGGACCATGACCCAGGCGGCGTAGGTGGGCGACTGGGCCTGCACGGTGCTGGTGTTGGCCCATCCGGAGTTGAGCCCCAGGTCGGTGGAGGCCAGGAAGTAGAGGTGCCGTCCGTCCCGGTCCCACGCCGGGCTCATGGCGTCGGCCAGGTCGTTGGTGAGGGGCCGTGCCTGCCCGGTCTCCAGCTCCAGCGCCATGATCCGGCGGAAGTTGTTGGCCTGCGTCTTGGCATAGGCCAGCCAGCGCGAGTCCGGAGACCAGGTGAGCCCCATGCTGCCACGCTCGAGCTGGGTACGGCCGGTGTCCACGGTGCGGATCTCCCCGCTGGCCAATTCGACCACCCGGATGCGCACGTCGTCGTCCACGAAGGCGATGTGCTCGCCGTCGGGCGACCAGGTCACCTCCCAGGCCATGGCCGACGCGCCGATGTCGATGCGCCGGGGCTCGGTGAGCCCGTCCTGGTCCGCCACCAGGAGCTCGTAGCCCTCCTCCACGTTCCCTCCGGAGGCGTCGCTGAACCAGGCCACCTGTGCCCCGTCGGGGGACCAGACCGGAGCACGGTCGGCGGCGTCGGAGGTGCGCGACAGGTTGCGCGGGTCGCCGTGCTCCACCGGCACGGTGAAGATCTCCCCCCGGGCCGAGAAGAGGGCCCGCTGCCCCGTGGGCGAGAGGGACCCGCTCCCCGCCGACGGTGTCACGTCTTCCCACCGGGTCTCGGCCCACGGGAAGTCCCCCGTCACCTCGATGGCCAGCCGCTCGGTGGCGCCGGTGGCCGGGTCCAGGGTGTGGATCCAGCCATCCTGCTCCAGGGCCAGGAGTTCGCCGTTCCCCGACAGGTGCTTCACCTCGGCGCCGGAGGACCCGGTGAGCTGCTCCAACGCCCCGGAGGCCGGGTCGTAGGACCAGACGTTGTAGGCGAAGTCCCGGTCCGACACGAAGTAGATGCGGTCGCCCATCCAGACCGGGTGGGTGTCGGTCGTCCGGTCCTCGTTGGGGAGGAGCGTCTCCTCCAGCGTCTCGGTGTCCAGGATGACCAGCGGGGTGTTCTGTCCCCCGCGGTAGTCCCGGAACTCCACGTCCCAGCGCGACATGCGGTCCACCACCAGCCGACGCCCGTCGGGAGCCCACGACCCGGAATGGCCCCACGGCGCGGGGACGAGCTCGGACGGCCCTCCCTCGGCCGAGACGGTCCAGAGGCGCTCGTGCCCCGAGGGCGCCGTCTGCCGAGTGGAGGAGTAGAGGACCCGGCTCCCGTCGGGGCTCCAGCCGCGGGCGTGGGAGGAGGCCGGGTACCAGGTGAGCCGCCGGGGCTGCCCACCCTCGGCTGAGACCAGGTACACCTGGTTGGTGCCCGATCGGTTCGAGGTGAAGGCGATCCACCGCCCGTCGGGCGAGACGCGCGGGTCGGCCTCCACCGCCGGGGTGCTGGTGAGACGCACGGCCCGGCCGCCCTCCAGCGGCGCCACCCAGACATCGGCCCCATGGGTGAAGGCCACGCGGTCGGCGCTCAGGTCGGGCTGGCGGAGGAGGCGGCTGCCTGCCTCCTGGGCCGCAAGCGCCTGCCCGACGCCCGGGAGCGTCGCGAGGAGCGCCAGAACGACGAAGGCGAGGAGGGCACGGCGGGGCCGGCGGATCATGGACGGGCTCCAGGCGGGATGGACGGGCGAGACGGCTCAAGCTCCCTCCCCGACGGCTCGCGACGCAAGCTGGTTTCCGGTGGGGTCCACTTCGGCGTCGATTCTCCGGTAGCCCACGGCGGGGCCGGCCCTCACCTTGGCTCCATGGACACCATGACCCTGCCTCCCCGGACCGAGATGCTACGCGCCTTCATGGAGCGCGACCCCCAGTACGAGGGTGTCTTCCTCACGGGCGTGACCACCACCGGGATCGTCTGCCGTCCCACCTGCCCGGCCCGAAAGCCCCGACCGGAGAACGTGGTGTTCTTCCCGGACCTGGAGGAGGCGCTGGCGGCGGGATACCGGCCCTGCCGCCGCTGTCGGCCCCTCCGCCTCGCCGGCGCTCCGCCGGACTGGCTCGCGCCCCTGCTCGAGGCGGTGGAGGTCGCGCCCGACCGGCGCTGGACCGACGGAGCGCTCGAGGACGAGGGCTTCTCGCCCACCCGGGTGCGGCGATGGTTCCGGAAGCACCACGGGACCACCTTCCATGCCTGGGCCCGCGCCCGCCGTCTGGCCGAGGCGCTGGACCGTATCCAATCGGGGGAAGGGGTGAGCCGCGCCGCCTTCGGCACCGGCTGGGACTCCCTCAGTGGGTTCGGCGAGGCCTTCCGGAGCGTTCTGGGCCGCACCCCCGGCGGGGCCGCCGACGAGACGGTGGTCCGCTTCACCCGACTGCTCACGCCGCTGGGTCCCATGCTGGCCGGGGCTACCGACGACGCGGTGGTCCTCCTGGAGTTCGGCGACCGGTCGTCGCTGGAGCGACAGGTGCGACGGCTGGCGCAACGCACCGGGTGGGTCTTCGCACCCGGTAGGACCGGGCCGCTGGACGATCTGGAGCCCGGTCTGACAGCCTTCCTGGAGGGCCGCGGTCCGGTGCCCGACGTGCCTGTGCGCACCCCTGGCACCGACTTCCAGCAGGAGGTGTGGCGCGCGTTACGGGCCATCCCCGCCGGTACCACCCGGAGCTACGGCGAGGTGGCGGAGGGGATGGGGCGGCCCGGTGCGGCGCGGGCGGTGGCGACGGCCATCGCGGCCAACCGGGTGGCCATCCTCGTGCCCTGCCACCGGGTGGTGGGCGCCGACGGCTCCCTCACCGGGTACGCCGCCGGCCTGTGGCGGAAGCGGCGGCTCCTGGAGCTGGAGCGCCGGGCGGGCCGGGAGACAGGCTAGGGTGGTGCCGCCAACGTCGCTCCGCCTCGTCAGGCCAGCGCCTCCACCCCCTCGGTAGCTACCAGACTTCGGCGACACCACACTAGGGAAGGACCTCCACCGAGGCGGTGGCGAGGGCCTGGATGCGGACCCGCACGTCCAGGGGCAGCGCCAGGACGGAGCGGAAGCCCACGGTGTCCACGACACCACGGATCCGCAGGCTCTCGTCGATCTCCCGGTTGATGCCTCGTCGGAGCCAGTCCCCGAGCCAGGCCTCCGCCGGTTGGGAGGGCCACCGGGCCCGGTCGCGGAGAAAGCCCCGCAGGCCGATCTCGCCGAGCCAGGTGGCTGCGGTGCCCAGCAGGTCGGCGGTGGCCACATGGAAGTCCAGATCCGGCACCGAGACGGTGCCGTCTCCCGGGTCCACCGTGGGGGTCCCCACCAGAAAAAGCGTGCCATAGACGTCGCCGGAGACGCCGAGCTCCACCGCCACCCGGCCGTCGCCCAGGCCGGTGAGCTCGAAGGAGTCCAGCCGGATCCGCCGGCCCCGTCCCTCCAACTCCCGGCCCACGACTTCCCTCCGCAGGAAGGCGGTGGCGGTGGCGTACTCCGCGACCCCTTCCACCATGAGATCAAGCCCGGGTTCGGGGTCGTCGGCCACCAGCGGGGGCAGTGGTCGATCCGAGCCGGGTGGTCGGGGACCCACCACCAATCGAGGCCGGGCGTCCAGCGCCAGCGCCACCTCCACCGTGTCGCCGTTTCCTCGCACCGGACCCCGACGGATGGACTGGGGCTGAAGGGCGAGCCAGACCGAATCCTCGAGCTGGATGGGGTTTCGAAGGATCTCCCACCAGCCCTCGAAGCTGCTCCGGAGGTCCACCGAGGCGGCGATGGAGTCCAGCGTCTCCTCCTGCCCCTCCAGGAAGGAACGGGCGCCGTCCAGGACCCGCCCCGTGAGGTCGAAGTCCAGGAAGGTCACGCGGCAGTGGTCCCGGTCGGTGCCCGAGGCAGGCTCGAGGGAGGCGAGTCGGGACGTGGTCTCCAGCGCCCAGTCCTCGGTGAGGGAGACGGGCGCCTCCAGGGTGATGTGGATGCGCGGACGGCGTTCGTCGTCGCCGCAGGTCCCGCTGATCTCCGGGAGGATCGGGGGGTCGTAGAAGGCGCGGAGCTGGTAGGCGGCGGTGGCCTCCACGACGGCCACGTCGTCCCGCATGAAGGCCCGGAAGTCGCCTCGCTCCAGCTCGAAGGCCACGGCGGCCCGGCCGTTGGTGGGGATGCCGTGCCGTTCCTCCATCGAGCCGAAGGTCCGGGGGACGGCGTCGTTGAGGATGGAGACCAGCCGACCCAGGGGGATGTGAAGGGGGACCGACAGGGTGCTGGCGGGGAGGGGCGGGCCCGAATCCACCGCCTCCGTCACCTCGGGGGCAGGGGGCGCCAGCCCGTCGGGTCCCAGGGAGCGCACGATCAGGACGGCGACCACGGCCAGCGCCATCACGACGGCGGCGACGGCGGCGAGGCGTCGCCGGTCGCGAGTCACGGCGAAGCCCGCGGCGAGGCCA
>JGI12048J13642_10682722_pt1 | contig 13940 bp, 13 predicted proteins | sample ElkSlonscriptome_16_FD_13642 | JGI IMG/M metagenome (IMG submission 13642) | reverse complement strand
ATATTTGCCGTGTCGGGACTCAATTCCTTAGCCAGCTTTATCTGCCCTAGCATAGATTCCTTTGGTTTTTGAATTGGCTGGGGCACAACTGGCCTAGTCATCAAGCGAAGACGCTACGCTAAACCTCGGAGCCCACCTGACGATGCAATCACAGAGGTGATGATGCTGGCATCTTTTTTGAGAGCGGTTTGGAGTACCTGGCAGCGACAGCGCGTTATCGATATTTCTGATGAATATACGACTTGGCTTTCCTATGGGAATGCGGGCTTTTTAGACCCTGGCAACCTCTACTGTTTCGACTTTGCTCTACGCAACCTGCCCGATGCCTCTCCCTTCCTAGAGATTGGCACCTTTTGCGGCTTTTCAGCTAACCTGCTCACCTACTACAAAGCCCGCTATGGCCGCTCCAATCGGCTGATCACTACTGATCCGTGGCGGTTTCAGGAAATGTCTGAGGTGCTGCGGCTTGACCTGCCTCAACCTCAGCCCTTATCTAGAGAATCATTTCGTCAATTTATCAAGGAAAGCTATCGGCGCAATGTTGAGTGTTTTAGCGGCTTTGATCTGCCGTATACGGTTGAGCTAGCGTCTAACGATTTTTTTGTCGCGTGGCGGCAGCAGCAGCGAACCACCGATGTCTTGGGGCGATCGCTCCAGCTTGGTGGCCCCATTAGCTTTGTCTACATCGATGGCGATCATTCCTACAAGCAAACCTACCAAGACTTTTTGAACTGCGATCGCCATCTTGTGCCGGGGGGCTTCATTTTGTTTGATGATTCCGCTGACGGTTCAGACTGGGAGGTGTGTGACGTGGTGCGCCAGGTGCAGCGCCATCCCAACTATGAGCTGGTGCTCAAAAATCCTAACTACTTTTTTATGAAGAGACGATAAGCCTTGGTGATATAAACGACGTTCTAGATTAGGATACAAACGATTGTCGGCTCAAATCGTCGTACTGGCTCTTCACACCTGCTTTATGGCTTGTCTTGCTCAATCCGTGCTAATTACTGGAGGGCTCGGATTTATTGGAGGTCATCTTGCGTCGCAGTTGCTCCAAGAGGGACATACTGTGACGCTCTACGATCTTCGCTTACACGGTTCGCAATCCTGGCATGAGGCGCTGCGATCGCACCCTCGCTGCTGCTGGATACAGGCCGATTTGGCAAAGCCTGACCACTACCCTCAACTGGTGGAAAGCCTGAACGGCATTGATACGGTTTTTCACTTTGCCGCCAATGCCAACAGCCGCCAGAGTTTGTGCGATCGCGACATTGACCTCCACTCCGGCATCGAGGCCACCTGGAATTTGCTCTACGCCATGGCAGAGCAGCAGGTGGGTCATATTGTGTTTGCCTCCAGCCAACTGGTCTACGGCGAACCGCCAGGGAGAGTGCTGCACGAGTCTCAAGGGCCGCTGCTGCCCATTTCTCTCTATGGAGCAGCCAAGCTGGCGGCAGAAGGCATTATTAGCGCCCACAGCCACCTCCACGGCATTCGCTCCACCCTCCTTCGATTTGGCAATATTATTGGCCCCCGCATGAGCTACGGCATTGTGCTCGACTTTGTGCGGAAGCTGATGCAAAACCCGGATGAGTTAGAAATCTTGGGGGATGGACGGCAGCAGCGCAACTATCTGCATGTGGACGACGCCGTTCGCGGCATTCTCACCGCTTGGCAACATCGGGGAAATAGCCGCTGCCAAGTGTTTAATGTCGGTAATGACGACTGCATCTCCGCCGCCGAGGTGGCAGCTCTCGTCGCGGCTGAAGTCGTAGACTCTTCTCCCCGCTACTGCTTTACGGGGGGCAAGCGCGGCTGGCGGGGTGATGTGCCTGACTTGCGCTGTGATCTGAGTGCCATCAAGGCCCTCGGCTGGCAGCCTAGCTGTCCGTCTGCGATCGCCGTATCTCGCGCTGCTCGTGCAACTTACGATCTCTATCGCTCCCATGACGTTTTGCTACAATCCTGATCCAGACCTCGACGCCCAGCCCCAAACGCCTTCTCAGACCGTTGAAGGACTATCAGTTGTGATTCCCACCTTTCGGCGCACGTCTCTGTGTGAAACGCTGCTGGCGTCACTGCACGAAAGCCAGAGCCGATGCGAAGCAGCAACAGAAATCTGGGTGATTGATGACAGTCCTGATCCGGATGCTCAACAGATTGAATCCGCCTGCCAGCGCTATGGAGCCCATTACATTTGGCATCATGGGTCGGTGGCGCAGAAGCGGAATGTGGGCGTCAAGCATGGGCAGTATCCTGTCGTGCTGTTTGTAGACTCTGACTGTCGGGCTGAGTCAGACTTGCTCCAGGCTCATGTTCAGGGCTACCGATCCAATAAGAATACCGTGGCGATCGTCGGGAAAACCGAGTTTGAAGGCCCTCAAAACTGGCTGTGGCACGTTGTGGAGCTAACGCCTTATTTAGACGCCTTCGGCATTGCCCACCATCAACTTCAGGTGGTTTGGGGGCCAACCAATAACCTCTCCTGCCGCAAATCTGTTTTTGAGCAGGTGGGCGGCTTCGACGAGCACAGCCCCCAGCCTATTGGTGGCGAAGACGCCGACCTGGGCTATCGTTTCTACCGGCAGGGCTATCTCATGGACACCTGTCCAGAAGCGGTCGTCTATCACTCCACACAAACCTGGAACACTCTAGGACAGTTGCTACAGCGGTTAATCCGCTGGTGTCGGGGTGACATTTATCTGAAGCAGCGCTACTGGACGGAACTGTATTACGACTGCCCGTCTCGGTTTGGCATGGTGCTGCTGCTATTGCTAGTGGCTGTAGTAGTGAGCGTTGACACCAGTCGGTTGCTATGGCTGCTGTGGCCTTTCATCTTCGTAGGGGTCAGCATTGGCAGCGGTGTGGCGCAGCAGATGTGGGGCTCGCCGCGACGACTGCTGAAGCCTGTTCAGGTTCTTGCTGCGGAGGTTATTGTCTTGTTTTATGACGCCTGCTTTCTGCTGCATTGTGGGCGATCGCTCTGCCTCAAGCCGCTGTTTGCTTCTTTGCTCCTCCGTCCTGAAGATGCTCTGGTCATTTGGGAGTGCCGCACCTTTCAGTTTTGGTTGCGAACCGCAGAAGTCGGCATCAGCGCCTGGATCACTATGTTGTTTTTAAGTTTGAGATAGCGCTGAGTTTATGACGTATGGAACTTTTCATTATTGTTGTTTTGCTGGGTTTATTTTTCGTGTTTGTACTGCCGCTCATTCAGAAAAGCTCCATGAATCGAGTGACGCGAGGAACTATCATTTCAACGCAGATTCAATCCTATTCTGACTCCTACGGCAGACGCCATACCCGAAAAATTTTCACCTATGAATTTCAGGACGAACAAGGCAGAACCTGGCGTGGACAAGTGAAGGGCGACCACTTCCAAAACATTCCTGAAGGGAGTTCTATTAAAGTTTACTACCAGGAGAATCAGCCAAGTCGAAATCGCGGAGATTTGTCCGATCGTTAATCATAATTAGCACGGAGTAACCAATGGGTATTTTCATTTTTTTAATGCTGCTTCTCATGCTTCTGGGTTTTATATGGCCCTGGCTTCAAGAAAAGCAACGAGATCGTATGGCGACCGGAATCGTGATTGCTACTGAGGTGAAAACCCATACGGGCTCCTATGGCAAGCGCTATACCCGCAAGGTTGTGACTTATGAGTTTGAAGACGAACGGGGGAAGAAGTGGCGCGGGCAGATTGAGGGCGATCGCACTCTCAGTATCCCAGAGGGCACTCCAATTCAAGTCCATTACCAAGGAATTAATCCCATTAACAATAAGGGAACGCTACCCGATCGGCAGTCCTAAGCACCGCAGATCTTAAGCCATGAATCTTCTGCTCAATCTCATTCTTGCAGTTATTACTCTGGGCCTTATTGCTTGCTTGAGCGCATTAGTAGTTAAGTTTTTGATGCAGAGCTTTGTGTTACCCGTTGTATTACCCCGAGTTGGAAAGGAAACAACAGGTCAGGTCACAAACATTGCCGTGCGAACCTACAGCGGTAGTTATGGGCGGCGATTCATCAAAACCTACATCTCCTATGAGTTTTATGTCAGGCAAACGCGATATTGGTATCGAAAAAGTATGCGAGGGCAGTCCATTCGGTTGGGACGAGGAGATGTAGTTCAGGTGTTTTATATGCCTGGATTGCCGATGGTCCACTGGGTTCAGTATTAGAGCGATGGAGACCAAATCTAGTACCGCCATTCAAGAACTACATGATTTCTTTCTTTCTTCCACTCTTGCAGTTCTTTTTCACATTTTTGATATTTCCTCTGCTGTTTATCAGTATCGCAATTCTCTTAATTTTCTGGTATCCCATTAGTCAGCGACTGTTTCATCAATTTGGAGAAACAGTTAATGGACACATTATTTCGACCCAAACCAGAACTTACTCTGGTTCCTACGGCAGGCGGTACACCAAATATCAAATTGTCTACGAGTTTCGAGACCATCTGGGTCGCACTTGGCGAGGTCGCTTAGCTCCTCAGAATCATCCCTTTCGCAAATCAATTCTTGTTTGTTACTGGAAACGTTATCCCCGCATTCATAAAGCTGTGACGAGCCAAAGAATTGTTGAAGAGTAATTTCCAATAACTCAGCTCCATGACTCACTATAAAGCCCATTCACTCTCGCAAATCTATGACATTATCATTGCCATTGATGGTTCCAAAGCTATCATCGACTTTATCTCTGGAGAGTTGGGCAACGAAGTGTTAATTTCTCAGTCTCTAGGAGGGAAATTTTACGATCGCCATCACGATCAACGCTGCGTCATTGCCCTCACCTGGAAAGGCTGCGGCATTCTCTACAGCAACGTGTCTCACCACCAAATCGAACTCGTCAACGACGACATTCGTTCCGAATGGAACAAAAACCGCTACACCACTGGAGAAAATCGGTTTAACTGGCTGATGCGGCAACAGCATGGCCGCAAGCTGGCACAGTTGCCCAACATTGACGCCCGACTGGGACCATTTTGGCTATCCTGTGGGCAAACGTTAGGCGGCTATTCTCAAGGAGGCTACTTTGCCAAGATTGAGTTTCAGCGGCAATATGGCCGCTACTGGCGACTTGCCATCGATCGCTTAGGCCGCACTCAACCTGTTTTCGATGTGGGTAAACCTTTGGTTTCTCAACCCTATATTTCCGTCTTCGATCGCCACGATCGCCACGATCCTCGCCGCAACACCCAACCCTGGCATCTGCGCCTGTTCAAGAGTTGGGCAGACCAATTGAGCCTGAAGCTGGTAGTCATTTCTGACTTTTACCCTCGCCCTCTGCCCGAAGATGTCATACGCTTTCAGTTTCCTCATCGTGATATGAAGGCGATCGCCAACATTGTTACCCATTCGTTGCTGCATGGGGCTCCTGCATCCGGCGCGGCAGAGATCGCATTAGTTTTTGGTTGTCATTTTGTCCAGTTATGTGACTGTTCTGTAGCGGGATTTCACCTGTATAATCCGCTAATGTTTGTCCCTATGTCACGAGGGCGCGGCTATCAGCACTTTGGGGTATTTAAACCTGAGCGGTTGTGGAGCCGATTGTTGGGATATACAGACGAGCACAACCAAACGATTCGAGCCTCTTGTGTTGACCATCTTAAAACCTGTATAGCCTCAAAATCGGGTTCTATCGCTGAGCCTCCCCAATTCCAACCCCACTGATGAATACAGATTATTCAGAGGATGTTTGAGAAGTCGTCAATGCTACTTCAGATCCCCCCTAGCCCCCCTTGAAAAAGGGGGAACCGGAATCAAAGTCCTCCTTCTCAAGGGGGATTTAGGGGGATCAGTCTTGTTCCAGCGTGTTGTCTAATACTTTTCAAACATCCTCTCAGATACGTGCGTGGTCAAAACGAAAACGAACGAGGGGCACACCCTCAGATAGCATCGTTTCCTTATGACCACTTGCTGACGTGATGATGCAAAGATGCGCTTGGTTTTATGTCTCAACATTTTCAATATTTTCAGTCTCTCGCAACCGCCTATCGAAATTGCCTTGAGACTCTAAGCCCGTACTGGTCTGATCGTCATTCTCTTAAAACAGGGTTGCAGCGCCATCGAGATGAAGCGATCGCCATTCTTAATACTTTCCAGCGCCCCGTACTTCAAGAAGTTTCGTCGCGACAAGGCATCGGGCTGAACACAGTAGGTCTGCTCACCGATCGGCTAACTATTTTGACCATCAAAGAATGGCAATTGCAGTACTACCATAAAAATCAAATCGCGACTCAGAAACTCTATGATGTCGAAATTCTGGATATTTTAGAAGCCTTAGCTAATGCAGCTCCGGCGAAGGGAGCTCTCAATTCAAAACTAACGTCTCATGTTTCGTCCCCAACCGCACATACCTGGACAGCCGCAGCCTATGATCTGTTTGCGACCAATATACTGATATGGAAAGCTCAGGATTTCTTATACAACAAGAGTGATGACTCGGAACATGAATTGAGAAATGAGCTGGGCAATGACCTTGAGCGATCGCTTGACCTACTTCATACTTATACGATTTGGCTGCCCAAGATGAACTTACGACGCGATGCTCTGATTCAGCGATGTGAACAGCTCTACTGGCAATCCACTCTGTCCAGCCTCGATCAAGGGTATACATCTGATGAGAGAAAGAGGAAATGATCAGCGAAAATGGCGATCGCCTCATTGTGGCATCACTTCATTTCAGCCTGTAGAGGGATTATCGATAGAAAATACTCTCGCTAGTCTGAGGATACTCACAGATCGACAATTCGTTTATCCATATTGGAGAAAGTATATGCCCAGGGGACATGCAGGTCACAAAGGACATCCGTGAAGCCTAGTCTCCCTCGGAGATACTCCGCGTTGGCTTAGCCCATCCATTGGACGAACGCTTTGCTCAACAACCTATATCAGAACTTCCATGCCATAGGAGGCAACAAAATGCTCCTACTGCCATTTTTTTAGGATTCATCATGACTGATGCTTTTTTGCTGACCCGCGTTCGTCTCACCTTTCAAAGCAAGGATGACGACCTCATCAAAGAACTTTCCGCTGTGACTCGTACCCCAGACGGGAGTCTCTGGGTAGGCTCAGATGAATATCTTTCACTAGAGCGACTATCACCGATGGGAGATGGCACCTATGGAGGGCATAAAACGTTCCATCTCAATGATTTTGTTAATTTAGCTGATACAGATTCAGAAATCGATATCGAAGGACTTGACTATTCTGATGGATATATCTGGGTAATTGGTTCCCACAGCCTTAAGCGTAATAAGACCAAAGGAAAAAAACCTAAAAAAGATATTCGACGCCTGTCGGAAATTGAGCGCGATCCCAATCGATATCTAATCGCCCGCTTCCCAGTTTTAAAGGGGGATTTGGTACACACCTATGCCCGTTCAGATAATGCGGATGACCGATTAACAGCAGCAGCACTGAAGCGAATTGAACCTCACAATCAACTGATGGAAGCTCTCGCTGACGATGAGCACTTAGGTTCAATCTTGGCGGCGAAACTGCCGTCCAAAGATAACGGTTTTGACATTGAAGGTGTAGCCGTATTAGAAAATCGAATGTTTTTAGGGCTGCGAGGGCCAGTATTACGAGGTTGGGCCATCATCTTAGAGGTAGAGTTAGATGACACCGAACCAGGTGTATTGGTGTTGAAAGAACTGGATGATAAAGTACTATATCGCAAGCATTTTGTTGACCTCAACGGATTGGGCATCCGCGAATTAGCGCTTCGTGGCGAAGATTTGATCATCTTGGCTGGCCCGACGATGGATCTGGAAGGAGCAATGCAGGTGTTTCGCCTGAACAATGTGCTTGACCACAGCAATGACACCTTATGGGATCAAGACTCTGACATGCTTGTGACCTTGTTTGACTTGCCATTTACTATTGGATCTGATCACGCGGAAGGGCTGGTTCTAGTCCCTTGCCTAGGTTACGACGACGGGTTGATGGTGGTCTATGACTCACCTGATCCAGCTCGATGTCCTGACAAAAGCAGCGTGTTTGCCGATATATTTCGACTGCCTTCTCAGTCGTGAATGCAAGCGTAAGGCTAAAAGAATGGCAACCGCATCGTGTTAGAGCGATCGCTCCTACTTATCACCACTCTCTACAGAGTCTGTATCCGCTGATTCATCATCAGGTATACTACGCGGTTGCTGATCTGTCTTGGTAGAGGAATTAGTCGATTCGCCGTGTCCGTTTTCGTTAGATTCATAATTTTGATCCTCGCTAGACCGCAACATTCCGTTTTGCACGTTCACTCGAAACTCACCGGATGGATGGAGCCAGACATCGCGCTGAGGAAACGGAATCTCGGTTTTTGAGTCTTGCAGCCTCTGCTTAAATCGACGACGGAATTCTCGCGATACGTCCCACTGCTTCATCGGCTGAGTTTTGATCCAAACCCGAATGATTACAGCACTGTCACCAAAATCATCGACTCCTAGAATTTGAGGTTCCTCCAGGATCAATTCTCGCCAACTTTCATCATCTATCATCTCATCGCCTACCTGACGAGTAACATCGAGCATGTGGTTAATATCAGCATTGTAATGAACGGGAATTTTCAAATCAGACCGCGACCAGTGCAGTGAATAGTTGGCAACCCGAGTAATATCGCTTGTGGGAATCGTGATCAAGCGTCCAGCAGCATCGCGTAATTGCGTAATCCGCAGATTTAGCTTTTCGACCACTCCGGCATCGTCGCCAATCTTGACCACATCACCAATGGCAAACTGATCTTCTAGCACGATAAAAAAGCCGTTGACGGCTCCTCTAACGAGGTTTTGTGCGGCTAAAGAAATGGCTAGGCCAATGATTCCTACACTGGCTAGTAGCAAACCTAAATCAATGCTTGTCACAGAAAGAGCTACGATAAAACCAATAGCAAGCCAAACAAAGTTTGTAATATTTTTAATAACGCTCGTTAAAGTTGAGATGCGAAGCTCAGTACGACGAGAGTAGTAACTTCTAAGGTTACTTTGGTCTGTTAAACCGACAATAATCTTGTTGATAACCGCATAGGTGAGTCGAATTCCTGTGTAGGCTATGACGATTGCAATCCCCAAGGTGATAGGAAACTTCAACGAAGATAGGAAGTCTTGCTGCCAGACGCGTGTTTCTGGAAAGAGACCTAGAGCCCATAAACCTGTCGCTATTAGAACCGCTATTTGCAGAACAGGCAGCACCCGTTCGCGGATGTCTTGTAGTTGATGCCGCTGATCTTCGGTCATTTCAGACTGATCGAGAGGCGTTCCTAAAGCACGAATCCCCCATCGCGTCAGCTGTTTTGAGAAGTAACTGAGAGCGATAATAATGGCGATCGCACCTGCAAAGGCGATTCCGATCAGACGATATTGACGCTGTCGGTAATCGGGCTGCCGTTGTCGATACGTCTTTTCCAACAGGGTTGGAATTGAATTTTCTAGTCGTCGAATGATGCCTTCTTCTGTCGTGCCTTGGAGATTTGCATCTTTTTGGGTAACGGTCATGAGATATTGACCATTAACATATATCTTTGGCTGTTGGCCTTCAGAGCGCTGAGTCGATACCTGGGCTGCAGGCGTTTCGAGCTGTAGATAGCGATCGCGAATGTCTAGTAAGTTTTGCTGAATTTGCTGTTTTCGCTGACTCAGAGCCAAATTAGGAGCTGATATCTGAAATGTATCGTACCCATCCATCTTGACCCAACCCAGAGTGTAAGAGTCGTTGTTTGAGCCTGTGGAGCTAGAGAATTGACCTAAAACAGGCATTGCTGTCACTGGCGATGCGCTGGCTGCAACGATGACGAGAGTGAATAAAAAAAGTAACGAATAGCGCAATCGAGACCAAACCCTCGATATAGGCCACTGAGTTGAGGCACAAAAAGTTAAGGCACAAAAACTTGGCATAAATTCGACTTAGTTGGACTGCCTGCATTACAAACCCTATCAAGGGCGGGAGCTTGTGTTAGTACTCTGATGGTTCTATTTGACGGTTAAAAGTAAGGTTAGAAAACCCGACTTTTGGATGATGACACCATAAAGCCAAGATCCTGAAATCACTCACCAGACGTTGCAGCAATCTTGAGAGCAACGAGTACCCGCACTTTGCCTGAAAACTTTTTTAATCACATCTCTCATAAGAAACAAGATGAAACAGAAGCGATCGCCTATTGCTCGCTATAGTTTTTTTCTCTCCTGTCCTCAGCTTGTATCTGAGGCAGCATAGCTATTTCCTCATATCTGTTTTCAAAAAGCAGCCCGCATCACAATGTTTGACCAGTTTCTACGAGTCCTTCTAAAGAGGCATCTTGAAGCTAAAGCTATTCCTAATGCTAGATGTGCAAGACGGCTGAATTTAGGTCTTATATAGGCAGGGAAAGCAACAGTCTAGATCGATTATCACAACTATTAATTAGATTTTCTTTCCTCTAACGCTTAGTTAGTCACTCATCATCAGTCTGTAGGGTTTGCTAGTGGTTCTTGCTTATGAGCTAACCAAAATCGAACTGACTGAATTGTAGGGAAGGATCGGTACTTTGTATGTCTGTTTTGTTTCCTGCGCCTAGTTTTTCTCGCATCTATCTACTGTGTGAGATTTTGAATAAACTGGGCAATTGCGTACATCGAAAACCCTGCAAATTCTGTACCTTAGTCTTTCTGAATTCTAAGTAGCAATTATCACAGTAGCTTGCAAGACAACAATACAAAAAATACACAGGAAAAAGGACGATGATTGCATTTTTACACGGGCTATCCAAAGTAAGCTTGGGTAGCGCTGCTTTGGCTCAACTCGCTGAGTCTGGAGTAGACACTCCTGAAGAAGCTGCCCTAATTTTTTCAGGCCCTCAATTTTTTATCGCGCTGCTGTCAGGATTGATTCTGACCTTCGGATTTCATCTTTTGCTGACCAATCTTTCTGTGGCAGCTGGGATGTCATATGTGGGTCATTCATCCCCGTCCAAGAGTTCCAGCGACGGAAAAAGCGGCAGTAGTAACCGCAAAATCGGAGTTGCTTTTGGTCTTTGGACTCTGATTACAGTCAGCTTGGCGCTGTTTGTTGCTTGCTTGCTTGCTGTGAAACTTAGCTTGTACAGCAGTCCCCTCTTGGGTGCTATTACTGGATTGGTGATTTGGGGCACTTATTTTTGCATGCTGTTTTGGGTGAGTTCAACCACGGTGGGCTCTCTGATTGGTTCTATCGTGAAAACAGCGACCTCCAGTTTTCAGACATTGGTAGGTACTGCATCTACCGCAATAGGGGCACGCTCTGCAGGTAACCAGCTAGTGGAAACTGCCGAAGCGACTGCTGCTGCTGTCCGCAAGGAAATTACCGCCGGGTGGGATGGCGAAGATATCAAGGATACTCTACAAGACTATCTATCGACGGTGACATCTCCCTCTTTGGATACTCAAGATTTAGAGGCTGAGTTTGAGCGTCTGATCCGCGAGTCTGATTTGGATATGTTGAGCGATCGCGACACGCTCAATCAAGTCGATCGGGAAATGTTTGAAAAGCTAGTTTCCGATCGCACGGATCTGTCTCGTCAAGAGAGCAGGCGCATTGCCGACCGCCTCTATCGTCGCTGGCGAAAGTCTGTAGGCAGCATGCCTGCTAACGATCCGATGGCAGAGATAATCGACTATCTGAAGACAGCCCAACCTGCACAGCTCATGTCTTCTGAGTTGGGCGATCGCCTCGACCAGTTTTTGGCAGAATATCGCAAGCGTAGTTCACCCCAAGGAAAAACCTTCTTGAAGCAGGGGCTGAGCACTCTTGTTGCAACAGTGCTAGGACGCAGCGATTTGTCTGATTTGAATGCCGAGACGGTGACTCAAAAGCTTCAGCAGGTTCGGCAGCAGGTCGAAAATGTAGTACCAGATTCGCAAGACCGCTACAGCGTGGTTCGTACTGATGTTGAGAACTATCTACTTAATATTCAGTCTTGGCAAATGCAGCCCCAGCGCATGAAGGCCGAGTTTTTGGACGTCATTTATGACCCAGAAGCAGACCCTGTAATCATGCGACGCGAACTGCGTCCGCTCAACAAAGCTGATTTTTCCGAAATTTTGGCCTCACGAGGTCTGTTCACTCAGAGCGAAATTGAGCGAGTCTCCTCCCAGCTTGAGGAGGTGCGTCAACAAGTCCTAGCTGAGCTTAGTGAGCGCTATCGCATCAAAGCCGCGAAAGATTTGCAAGTGCAGATCTATACGTTTCTGCAACGTGCTGCTCGCGAAGATCTCTTATCAGATGCAGGAACTGACACTTTCCGAAGCCTACTGGAAGATCCGGAAGCGACTCCAGAAGAACTGGGCGAGCGGTTTTCTCCCTTTGGATACGAAGCATTCCGTCAGTCTCTTTCGGCTCGCTCTGATATGAGTGACGAAGAGACCCAGCAGGTTGCCAGTCGGTTTGAACGAGTGATGAACGCCGTTCAGTCAGATGCCGAAGGGTTACAGTCCGCTGCCAAAGCGCGAATTGAAAATCAGCAGCAGGCATTGGAAGACTATCTACGCCGTACAGGGAAGACCGAGCTTGATCCCGACGACATCAAAGCTGACGTGAAAATGCTTTTGCATGAGCCTGATGAAGGAATGCAGCGCGTGCGGCAGCGGTTAGCTCGATTTGACCGAACTACTCTCGTTAAGCTCTTGGGTCAGCGAAATGACCTGTCTGAGCCTGAAATCGATCGCATTCTTCTAAAGGTGGAATCCGCTTGGTATCAAGCCGTAAATGCACCAGCGGCTCTGACAGAAAAAGCGAAGCTTAAGTATGACGAGGCGACTACAGCCCTTGAAGACTACCTGCGGAACACCGGAAAGCCTGAGCTGAATCCGACTGGAATCAAACGAGACTTGGAGCTGCTGCTTAGCCGTCCTGAGATTGGGTTGAAAGCAATGCAGCATCGCCTCTCAGAGGTGGACCGCGATACGCTGGTGCAGCTTTTGAGCCAGCGCGACGATCTCAGCGATACTGAAGTCAATCAGATCATTGACGATGTTTTAGAGACAATTCGCGATGTTTTGAAGTTTCCTCAGCGAGCGGCTCGAAGGACGAAGGATAAAGTCCTATCCTTTGAGACTGCATTCGAGGATTACTTGCGTAATACGAACCGGGATTCTCTCAATCCTGAAGGTATTAAGCGAGACCTGAGGATACTGCTGAGCGACCCGCGTCTGGGTGCCGATCGCCTTCAGACTCGGGTTGCCCAAATTGACCGGGATACGGTTGTTGCTCTCATTGCTCAACGACAGGATATGTCAAAAGAAGAAGCCGCTGCGGTGGTGGATCGGGTGATGGAAGTGCGCAATCAGATCATTGCTCAGATTCGCAATATTCAGGAGCAGGTGAAGTCGATGATTCGGGGGATTTTAGCCCGGGTTCGCAACTACCTCAACTCATTAGGTCGCCCTGAACTCAACTACTACGGCATCAAGCGAGATCTGCGTCAGCTATTTGATGATCCCCAAGCCGGATTTGAATCCCTGCGAGTGCGGTTAGGACAGATCGACCGGGGTACGGTGATCGCTCTGCTTAGCTCTCAGGAGGGGATTTCCGAATCTGATGCAGATGGCCTTGTTCGACAGGTGGAAGAGGTGCGCGATGGTGCGCTTCACAGAGCCGAGAAGTTGGAACGCGCTGTTGAAAACCGACTCGCGGAACTGAGACATCAAGCTCAAGAACGCGTCGAAGAAACTCGCGAAACCGCAGAAGCGGCAGCGTGGTGGATCTTTGGGACGGCTACAATCTCAGCAATTAGTGCGGCGGTTGCCGGGAGTCTCGCTGCTCTGGGTTAATCCTACTGTTTGTCTAACAAGCATGTAACTCACACCATAGTTGCTCAATCGGGGCTAATTCTAGCCCCGATTTTCTGTAGGAATGGGGCGATCGCCAACGTCTTTTGTAATTTGTTTTCCACCGAATCCTAGATATAGCAATGCACAGATAGGTTAGGACAGAT
>JGI12048J13642_11611501_pt1 | contig 13944 bp, 10 predicted proteins | sample ElkSlonscriptome_16_FD_13642 | JGI IMG/M metagenome (IMG submission 13642) | reverse complement strand
GAGGACGCGATGCGGTCGGCGATCATCGCCAATGGCGCGTCGCAACGCAGAAATCGCGACGTTGACCGAATCGTCTGTAGCGGCCTCCAGGTGGCCCCAGACGCCCACGATCAGATCGTCCCGGCTCAGCACGTCGTGACCATGCTCGACCAGAAAATCAAGCAGCGTCAGCAGCCTAGGCGGCAGCTGGGCGGTCTTGCCGCGGTAGTGGATCTGGCCGCTTTCCAGGTCAATGACCCGATCGTTGATTTGGATGAATTTCACCGAGCCGCTCCCCTCTGAGCGTGAATCGTGATTATAGTCACATCGTCTCAGCTAGCCAAGCCTCGTCTGGCGGACGCTTTTTTCGGTGTTTATATTGCTGAATTAATGAGGTTTTATAAAAATTTAGAATTTGCACAGGACTTTTACCTCCCCACCGTCCAGTTTGTGCCATGTGTTCCGCCCTATCGGCAGCGAACACGGTTCGACGCCACGCCGGTCGGCCGTCTCTTCCCGGCCGGCAGTGGCCCTAACCAACATTCATGTTCAGACGATTCCGGTTTCGACCGGGGAGGAAACAAAGATGGACAGCACTCGAGAAAAACTGCAGGACACACAAGGCCGAAAGGCTGCAATCCGCGCCGCAGTCGCGGCGGCAAGTCTGGTCGGCGGCTCGCTTCTGGCGAGCAATGCGCTTGCCGAACAGGTCAGCATCCAGTTCTCGCAGACCTACCCGGGCGGCGGCACCGTCACCGGCCTGCTGGTCGGTGAGGATCTCAATGGCGACGGGCAGCTGTATTCGGTCGCCCCGGGCCTGGCCGGAGGGCTCGGCATCGAGCCGGGCGGCAACGAGGTGACCTACGCCAGCGTGCGAATCGAAGGTGTACTGGGCGAGACGGTGACCAATGTATTCGATGCGTCGGTCGCCGATATCGAGGATAATTCCAACTTCTTCTGGGGCTTTGCCTACAACCTCGACGGCGGTCCGCTCGGCGATGACGCTGATGAAGGCGTGTCGTTCGCGCCGTTGGCGCCGAGTACCTCCTACGTGCTCGGTCCGCTTTTCGGCCCGGCGTTCTCGCCGTCGGTGATTCCGGATCCCATCCGGGTCTGTGGCAACGATGAAGGCTTTGCATGTTCCGCCCTCGTCACGCTGGAACCGGTCGATCCTTTCCCGAACTTCGAACTGTTGTTCGACGACACCTCGGCCGAGCCGGTCATCACGACCGAATTGCTTCGCTACACGTTCGAGCAGTCGGGCTTTGACGGGGGCGCCTCGATCACCGGCTCCGTCAGCGGACGCGACCTGGACGGCGACGGCCGAATCTACTCGGCAAGTCCGGCCGTGGCGGGTGAACTCGGTCTGCCTCAGGGTGATGAAGTGGTCTACGCGGAAGTCTCGATTGTCGGCGTGGAGCCGCAGGTCATTCGGAACGTTCAGGACTTGGTAGCCGAGCCCATCGACAGCTTTGCGGCCTTCTTTTTCTTTGCCAGCGTCAACGTGGCGGGCAGCGAACTCGGCGATGAGCCCGGCGAGGGGATTTCGATCGCGCCCTTCTCGCCGAGCACTTCTTATATCGCCGGCGAGGCCGCTTCGCCCATCTTCTCGCCGTCGATCCTCGATCAGGGGTTGTCGGTATGTGGCAACGACGCCGGCGAGCCCTGCGGTGCTTTGGTATCGCTGACGCCGAATCCTGAAAATCCCACGGGTGTCGACCTTCAAGCGGTCCAGTACAGCGCCGAGCCGGTTGCGCTGGACGCTGCCCCGCTGGTCGTCGATTCGCAGTTCAGCGGTCACTGGTTCAACAAACTCACAACCGGGGAAGGCGTGATCGTCCAGATCATCAGCGACGGTCGGGCCCTGGTGTACTGGCTGACCTACGACGAGTCGGGCAAGCAACGCTGGTTCTACGGCGTCGGCAAACGCAACGGCCTGACGATCGATATCGGCAGTCTGTTCGTGACCGACAACGGCGTGTTCGACTCGACGATGCCGGTTCTGGTCGACCTTGAATCGGTTGGTGAGATGCGGGTCGAGTTTTCCGGCTGCAACAGCGGTGTCGTGACCTTCCTGATCAACGGGGTTCCTGGAACGATGGACATCGGCCGGTTGACCGGGCTGAACGGTCTCGAGTGCGTCCGTTAATCGGTCGCGCCTGACGTTCGAGGATGCGATGCCGGCCCCGTGCCGGCATCGTTTTTTTTCGGCTGGCCGATGATTGTGCTGCTTGAGCTGCATCCTGCCGCAAGTGCCTGAATTCCGTCCGCGCTATCGGCGCGGGGTGCGCCTCCGCACCAAAAATCGACAAAACCCGCTCGCCTATTCTGGTAGATTCTCTCGTTTCCACCTATAACCGGCATCGGGCGGCGCCTCGCCGAACGATCAAAAAAGGAACCGAATAGATGATATCCACCCGTGAATTTACGCCCCGTTTCCTGTCGACCTCGCTGCTGGCAGCGATTGTTGCCTGCCTGGTCGCGCCCGCGATCGCGCAGGTGACCATCATCAACCCGGGTGCGCCCGGACAGGACAGCCGGGATCTGAACGCCGAGGAGGCGACAAAGCTGGCCGGCACGCGTTACACCGAGGCCGACGTGCGCTTCATGCAGGACATGATTCCGCACCATCACCAGGCGCTGGTGATGTCGGCACTGGTGCCCGAGCGCACCAACCGCAACGAACTGCTCGAAGTCGCCGGGCGTATAGAAAAGTCGCAGTCAGACGAGATCGAGTTCATGAAGGGCTGGCTGGCCGAGCGCGGAGAGACCGTGCCGGATCCGACCGCGCATGCGGCGATGCACATGCACCACACGATGACCGGCATGGCAACGCCTGAGCAGATGGCGGCGCTGGAAGCGGCCGACGGCGCCGAGTTCGACCGTATGTTTCTGGAGCTGATGATTGCGCACCACGAGGGCGCGCTGACCATGGTCGAGGATCTTCTGGACCAGGCGGGGTCGGCCTACGAGCCGGTGCTGTTCGAGTTCACCACCGACATCACCAGCGACCAGAGCACCGAGATCGAGCGGATGACGGTGATGCTGGCCGGTTACTCGCCCGATCCGCGAGTCGGGCTTGCGTCGGGACTGCACGACGCCGAATCTGCAGTCATGAACCTGGAGCTGCTGGCGGCGCTGCCCAAGCCGGCCGGCTTTTTTGATCCGGAAAACCCGGCAGGTCTGCCGCTGGCGCAGCTCATGGCCGAAAACGAGCAAGACGACCCCGCTGCCGAAGGCGAGCAGGACGCCGCTGCCGACCAAGACGATGCGCGTGACGATGACGACGAGGACGACGAGTACCGAAGCCCGCCGCTCAGCTTCGCCAACACCGATATGGCGTTCGACGGCGACGTGCTTGTGACCGGCAACTACCACGGCTTCAACATCTACGACATCGGAACGCCCGGCGCCCCGGAGCTCATGAGCTCTGTCGTCTGCCCCGGCGGGCAGGGCGACGTATCGATCGTCGGCGAGCTTTTGATCATGTCGGTCGAGCAGACCAGCGCGCGGCTGGACTGCGGGCTGCAGGGGACCATCGGCGACGTCAGCGGCGAGCGCTTCCTCGGCGTGCGCATTTTCGATATCGGCAACCTCCGCCGGCCACGCCAGGTGGGCGCGGTGCAGACCTGCCGCGGGTCGCACACCCATTCGGTGGTATCGAGCAGTGACGAGACGATCATCGTCTACAACTCCGGCACGCGGCCGGTGCGCGAAGAAGACGAACTGGAAGGCTGTGTCGACGACTCACGCTACGGCGACGAGCGCACCGCCCTGTTTCGCATCGACATCATCGAAATTCCGGTGGCTGATCCGGCATCGGCGCGCATCGTCGACAGCCCGGCGGTGTTCGCCGACCGCGAGGCCGGCACGCTGGCCGGCCTGTGGATGGGCGGTGACCACGGTGACGACACTCAGGAGACCAGACAGACCGACCACTGCCATGACATCACGGTCTTTCCGGACAAGAACATCGCCGCCGGCGCCTGCTCGGGCAACGGCATCCTGTTCGACATTTCAGACCCGCTGAATCCGAAACGCATCGATGAGGTGGTCGATTCTTCGTTTGCCTACTGGCATTCGGCAACGTTCAACAACGACGGCACCAAGGTGATCTTCACCGACGAGTGGGGCGGCGGCAGCCGGCCGCGCTGCCGGGCTTCGGACCCGATGACCTGGGGTGCCGACGCAATCTTCGATATCGTCGACGGGCAGCTCGAATTCGGCGGCTACTTCAAGTTGCCGGCGCCGCAGAGCGAGGAGGAAAACTGCGTGGCTCACAACGGTTCCATCATCCCGGTGCCGGGTCGAGATATCTTCGTACAGGCCTGGTACCAGGGCGGTGTTTCCGTCATTGATTTCACCGATTCGGCGAACGCGTTCGAGATCGCGTTCTTCGATCGCGGGCCGGTATTCGAGGAAGAGCTTGTCATGGGTGGCTACTGGTCGACCTACTGGTTCGATGGGCTGATCTACGGTACCGAGATCGCGCGCGGCCTGGACGTGCTGGCACTGCTGCCCAGCGATTACATCAGCGAGCACGAGATCGCCGCCGCGTCGGCCACGGTCGGCGGCGAAGTGTTCAATCCGCAGCAGCAGTTCCCGATCAGCTGGAAACACGAGCCGGTCGTCGCTCGCGCCTACATTGATCAGCTGGTGCGCGACCGGACGATCGATGCGAGCGATGTGGACGACATGAACGCGACGTTGCAGCGTGCCGAAGCACATCTGGAGGCCGGCGCTTCGGATGCAGCGCTGGCCGCCAAGCTCGAAGCCATGGTCGAAGCGCTGGTGCCGCTCAGTGCCGAGAGCAGCGCGATCGAGCGTCGCAGGATTGTTGGCCTGGGCGGTGCGTTAGCCGGTATCGCCGAACGGTTGCGCTGATCGATCTGTTCCCAACCCGCCCTCGCGAGCGGGGGCGGGCGCCGTTCGACCAACCGCCGGTGTCTCTTGGCGGAATCGCCGCCCAACGATCACGCTGTCAACCAGTTAACCAGTTAACCAGTTAACCAAGAAACCTCTGATTACGCGCCCGAAAGTCGCGCCAGTATCAGCAGCAGGTCCGGCGGTGAGTTGTCCGGCTTTACTACCGGGGCACGTGAACAGGCCGCCGATGAAGCCTCAAGTTGGGCGATGTGCTGTTCGTTGCCTGCCGGGTATTCACGCGCGATTTCGAGTGCCTGGACGAGTCGGTCCAGGCCGTCATCGGTTCGGCCGGCGGAACAATCGGCCAGTCCCCACCATTGCAGGGTTTCTATCCGACGCGGGTGCCCGGCATGAACCTCGGCCAGCAGCTCGAAGGCCCGTTGCAACTGTACCTGCGCGTCTTCGTGGCGATTGAGCATCAGCAGCATGCGGGCCTGGTTGGTCAACGGTGTGCTGAGGTCCGGGTGGCTTGCGCCGCGGGCTTCGCGTACGATTTTCCCTGCCTGCTCGAACTGCGCCAGTGCCGGCTCCCATTCGTGCTGCTCGATCATGATCAGCCCGAGATTGTTGAGGTTGTTGGCGACGTCCGGGTGTCGTTCGCCCAACGCGCTGCGATTTATGGCCAGCGCGCGGTTGAAGTTATCCGCCGCTTCCCGGTGTTTGCCCAGCGCCTGCTTCACCAGTCCCAGGTTGTTCAGTGCACCGGCTCGCGCCGGGCTGTCGGCCGGCAGTGAGGCCTCTTGAATACTCACCGCACGTGCCAACCGCGGTTCAGCCTCGGTGTGCCGGCCGAGCTCGTATAGCGAGGCGCCCACATAGTTGAAGCTGACCGCGGTGAGTGGATGAACGTCTCCCAGCACGCGCTGGCGAATTTGTAGCGCCTGCTCGAATTCCTTTCGCGCATTGTCGTAGCGCCCCTGCGCGTAGAGCGCCGAGCCGTGGGCCATGAACGCGGTTGCGACCCGCGGCCACGGGACCGGTACTTGTGCTTGGCGCGCCTTCAGCGCCCGGGCGTAGAATTCCTCGGCCTCGACGAGCCGTCCGCGCGACCAGTGCCAGGCGCCAAGTCTGAGCGCACTCTCGGCTCGGCGGGACGCGTCATCCGGCATCTCGCGCGAAAGCAGGCGCGCTGCCTCTTCGAAGCGGGCGCCGGCGTCGTCGAGTTCACCCAGTCGCTGGTGCGCGTTGCCCCGCGCCAGCAGCAGGTCGAATCGCAGTGCCGGCGGGATTTCAGAACCGTTTCGATCGCTTCGTGCAATCACGTCGAGCGCGTTGCGGTAACGGCCCGCCGCCTGGTGCGCATGAGACAGCCGCAACAGCGACCGGGCAAGGTCGAGTTGGCGGTTCATGCTTCGTGCCATCTGGCCGGCCTGGATGGCGAGGTCGCGCGCGGCATCGTGATCACCGAGATTGAGATAGATGTCGGCCAGGGTCAGCAGGAAGTCGATGCGGGTCTCGGCCGGCAGGTCGGGCTGATTCGACAGGCGGTTGCGGCCAGCCGCGAGAATTTCGCGAGCGGTCAGTTCACGACCCTGCTGTCGAGTCGAATCGGCCAGCTCGAACAACTGCATCATGAAATTCGCAATCTGGTCGGACTGCGCACGCGCCGCCTCGCTCTCGACCACGGCGCGATGCGCCCGGCCGGCTTCGAAATACAGCCGGGTAGAGAGTCCGAGGATCAAGGCGGCCACCCCGCCGGCTGCGGCAAGCAGCCTCCAATTGCGGCGGAAAAACTTGCGCGCTCTGTACAGGGGGCCGACAGCGCGCGCCCGCGGCGTCCGATGTTGCCTGACCCGGCGCACGTCGGCGGCCAATTCGTCTGCGCCCAGGTAGCGTTCCTCGGGCTCGAAGCCCATCGCGCGGGTCATCACCCAGTCGAGCTCAACCGGAATGCCGGTATCGCGGCTGGTGCGTACCTGCAGGCGGCGGCGCTGGTCCAGCCAGGCCTCGCGACCGTCTTCTGATTTCGCAAAAGGCGGCCGCCCCGCCAGCAGCTCATAAAGCAGCGCGCCCAGCGCGAATACGTCCATGCCGACGTGGGCGGCGCTGCCGCGGATCTGCTCAGGGCTGGCGTAGCCCGGGGTCAGCGGCACGGATTCGGGTCCGCGTGTGATGTCGCCGTCGGCAGCCGCGTCCAGCAGCTTGGCAATACCGAAATCCAGCAGCACGGGTCGTCCCTCGGGCGTGACGCGGATATTCGAAGGCTTGAGATCGCGGTGGACGATGAGTCGACGGTGGGCGTGCGATACGGCGGCGCAGACCTGCTCGAAAATCAGAAGCCGCCGCTCAAGCGAAAGGCCTTGTTCCCGGCACCAGTCGGTGATGGTCGGGCCGTCGACGGCCTCCATCAGCAGCCAAGGCTGCCCGGCTTCGGTGACTCCTGCATCAAGCAGGCGGGAAATGTTGGGATGGCTGAGGCTGGCGAGAATCCTGCGCTCGCGCTGGAAACGCTCGTGATCACCGGACCGGGCGAGCCCCGAGTGGAGCAGTTTCAGCGCCGCGCGGCGCTCGAATGCGCCGTCGGCCCGCTCGACCAGGTAAACCTCGCCCATGCCCCCGGTACCGAGCAGCCGCATTACGCGCCACGGGCCGATCCTGTCGTCAGGCGAAGGGCGCTGGGTGAATTCGATCGCCTGCGGCGCATGATCCAGCGGCGAATCTTCGCGTTTGTGGGCGCGAAGCAGCTGTTCAAGCTCGCTCCGTAGGGCTGGATCGCTGCAGTGGCTGACCAGCCATGCTTCGCGCGCGTGGCCGGGAACATCGAGCGCGCGCTCGAACAGTTCCCACATATTGCTCCAGCCTGAATCCTGCACCGTGGTTTACCCGATTTTTCGGTTCGCCTGAGATCCGTTACAGCAGCCAGGCTGCCGTCTCGGAATCGTACGCTAAACTGTGATGCTAATCCAACAGGGCGGGTCGCAGCGCATGTCTGACTCGGAGCCACAAGGCGACATCCAGGCACTGGTGCAGGCCCTCAACGACGGCGATCCGGACGCCGCCTCGGCGTTGTTCAAAGCGCTTTATTCTCAGCTCAGGCTGCTGGCGAGGGCGCGCTTGGCCAGCGGCCCGGCGATGACGCTGGACCCGACCGCCCTGGTGCACGAAGCCTTTTTGCGCATCGACCGCTCGACGCCGACTGCGCTCAACGACAGCAGCCATTTCATTGGCATCGTCGGACGCGTGATGAGACGGGTAATCATTGACCATGCGCGCCGTCGCCAGGCGCTCAAGCGCGGGGCCGATCCACTGATGACGACGATGCCGCCCGACCAGGCCGATCCGGATGGTGGTCTCACTGCGGATCAACTGGTGGCGCTGGATTCGGCGCTTCAAGCGCTGGAGGCGCGCGACAGCAACATGTCGCGGGTGGTCGAGCTGAAATACTTTGCGGGGCTGAGTATGGCTGAAATTGCCGAGGCACTGGTTATATCGGAGCGAAGCGTTCATCGCCTGTGGCGAAGCGCCCGGGCCTGGTTGCTGACCCGGATGGATTGAGCCGGAGTAGTTGTTCCAGAAACAGTGGATCATCAAAGTGTAGTTCAGAGCTGTGTGGTCCAGGAAATCGCGGTTCATGAAGTCGCGGCGCTCGAAAAAGCTGGCAGCTTTTGGTGCGCCCTGCGCATTTCTGAACATGCCCAAACTGTACGGACTTCTAATGAAGCAGCTAATGAGCCAGATAAAAATGGCGTGCGCCGTGATCGGCGTTTTCGCCCTGGCCGCCCTCTGGGCCGCTCCGGCTTCGATCGCGGCAGTCGCGCAGCCCTGGATCGTCAGCGTGCAGGAGTTGGCCGCCTACACCCCGCTCGAAATCAAGCTGGGCTATTACGACTCGCCCTCGGATACGCGCCTCGGCGCGGCCGTACTCTGGAGCAACGGCGGCGATAATGTAATAGACATTTACGACATCAGTGTGGATGCAAACGGAGCCACGGTCGACAACACCTTTTCCAGCGTGGTCAGCGGCCAGGTGTTCGCACTCGGCGAAGTCTGCGTGATGGACGACTGGTTCATCGTGCCCTACAGCGACAATTTTGACCTTCGCGCCATTCGCTGGAACGCCTCGATCGCCGAAGATGTCGCCATCGATACCGGGGTGAGCAATCATACGATGACCGACTGCGTCGCCTTCGGCGGCACGCTGGCGGGGGTTGTAGGCCTCGATTTTGATGAAGGCGAATTCGATTACTACACCACAGCCGATCAGGGCGCATCCTGGAGCCCGGGTTTTTCGTTCAAGCCTGCCGGCGACAGTATCATCGGTCCATTCACGGGCGGCTTCCGGCCCAAGGCCGGGTTGGCCCCACTGATGCTCGGTGGCTACGGCATCGGCGTGACCTATCAGCGCCAGACCGGACCGCTGGAATCGGTGCTGCTGGATCCGTCCGACGGGTCGATCCTGGGTGGTCCAATCGGCTACGACAGCTTCGCCGATCATGAACCGTTCATTGGCAACGGTGAATTGAAGGAGACCGCAGGTGTTGCGCCCTCTCCTCTGGGCTCGGCCTTCGGTGCGGCCAACGGGGGATCGGCGATCGGATTTTCGTGGCTGGATCTGACCACCGGCACCGCCGATTTCAGGCTACTGAACTCGGTGACAACGAATGACCTGGCGTTCCAGGGGCTGGACATCGACTACACGACAGAGCCGGACACGCTGTTCATCCATACGATCTCGAACCGTCACGTCCGGATGACCTATGACCTGGTCGCCGGCACGCACACATTCGAGGAGATTCCCGACTATCCGTTTGCCGACCACGGCGGTCCGGTCAGCCTGGCCGTCGGCAACGACCGGTTGTATGTCGTCGCTACCGGATTTCCGCTCGGTTTTCGTGGCGACGCAGGCGAGCCGCGCCTGATGATAGCGACCATGAATCCAGACTCGACGGTCATGCAAGGCCAGCCGTTGGGGATGGTTCCCGGAGGGCCGGGCAGCCAAGCGGTATCGATACCTGCCGTACAGCGAGGCGGACTGATCTTGCTGGCGCTGCTGATGGCGTGGTTCGTATGGGTGCGCGTTCGGTCCTGATTCAACGAGGCCGGAGCACACCATGGGAACGGCAAATGTCTCAGGTGCACTTGCGCCCGATAATGCGGTTCTGGATTGCAGGGTTCCGGTTTCCGGATTTCGAAAAATTCAGAATTCCGGATTGCCGATGCGACGACGGATCACGCCAGCCAGGCGTGCACTTTTCTTGACACTTCGGGGCAGCGCAGCAGGGCCAGGTGACCGGTCTCCGTGGCCACATAGCGGTTACGGATCTGGATCGGCAACTCGAACGCGGGATCGTGGTGCCGGCCCAGTGCGCTGGGCACCGGCACCAGGCCGTCGCCGAAATGACGGGCACGGGCACTGTCGTGTTCTTCATCCAGGGTGGCGGCGACCGCGAAGCATTCGACGTGTGCCGGCAGCCGCACCGGTTTGCGTGTGTCGTGCGCGTGGGCGAACCGGTCGTGCTCACGCCCATTGTCATGCCAATCGTCCTCGATGATGTTGCCGTGGCGCAGATCGGTGATGCCGGCGCTGCGAATCTTGCCCAGCCGGGCGAACGGCGCGCTGTAACGCGTGATGCCGAGCGCGCGATCGATGCCGTGGCCGGCGCGCTCGACCGGCGAGCCGTGGTGCGGCGTGCCGAGAAATACCATTTTATTGAGGCGGTCCGGCCAGGCGTGCCCGGATTCCAGACCGTAGTGGGCAGCGCTTCGCGCAACCAGCCCGCCCATGCTGTGGCCCAGGATGACCAGCTGTTCGATTTCCACCGGCCAGTTGGCCACCAGGCGCTCCAGCATTTCGTCGAAATCGCGCCCGTTGTCGGAGATGTGCCGGCCCGTGTTGTAGTGGAAATCGACGGTCGAGTAGCCGTGGGAGGCCGCAAGGCTCTCTGGCAGGCCGCTGAATTCGAAGTCGAGCGTTTCCGACTCGGTGTTCGAAGCGTCGTCGTTGTTATCACCTTGCCGAGCCGAGCGCCATTGGCCGTCGTGCATGCACAGCCCGTGCACCGTGACCAGCACCCGGTTGGAGGCTTCCGGCCAGGCTTCTGCAAGTGACGCGCGATCCAGCGCGACCGGCCGGCCCACCCGGCGCAGCGTGCTCTGGATGGCCAGCGGATTTTCGCTGGCTGCAAGGTGATCGCCCAGCACGCCGTTGAGCACGGCGAGAAATTGGTCGCGGGTGGGCGTGGATACCGGTGGCGCAAGACGCGGCACCAATTGGCCGAACGCCAGGTCCAGCCCGCCTCCGACCAGCCCGGTGACGCCGTTGATCGAGCGGTAAACCAGTCCGGTGATGCCGCTGGTGCGGCCATCCGGTGACACGGCCCGCAAGCCGGGCACGCGCAGTACCGCGTGGTGCACGTCCTCGACCAGATCGGTGACGCCGCGCACGCCGTCGATGCCCAGTCGGCTGAGGCCGTGAAGATCCGAGACGTGCAAAGGCGAACTCATGTCGCCAAGTATGGCACGTGCGGCCGGTCGGAATTCGAAACTCAGCCGCCGGCCGGAACCGAGTCGTCCATGGCCGATGCCCTGCGAAATGCTTCACGATCTGTAGCGCGCTGGACGTAATCCTCGAAGGTCTTGCGCTTTTCCACGGTGCCGAACTGGAGGCCGAAGCTCAGTTGCCCGCCCAGGTAAACGTCTGCGGCGCTGAATTTGTCACCGGTGATGAACCTGTGTTTCGTCAGGGCCGTTTCCAGCGTGTCCAGTACCCGCCCCATGTCGCCGTAGCCGACGAAGCCCTTCTGCTCGTCTTCGAGTTCGACGCCAAGCGCCTGGTTGATGATCGCGCTCTCCAGTGGGCCGGAGGCGAAAAACAGCCAGCGGTAGTAGTCGGCACGGTTGTCGGGCGGCGGCGCCAGCCCGGCATCGGGGAAAACATCCGCAAGATAAGCGCAGATAGCGGCGCATTCGGTAACGACATTGCCGCGATGCACGATCGCGGGCACCTTGGCCATCGGATTGATCCGCTTGTACTCCCCGGTGTTCATCGAGCCGTATTCGAGGTAGACGGGCGCGTAGTCGGCACCGGCTTCCTCGAGCATCCAGCGGATCATCCGACCGCGCGAGCGCGGGTTGGTGTAGAACCGTATGTCGGCCATGGCAAATACCTTTCCGTTTGGGCAATGAAGGTCTGTTGATAGAGACCGCATCAGCGCCCTCAGACCGTTTTTAGCTTACGCCCCGCTACGGGCGCATGGCAAGTACAAGCGCATCCGCATGGAGCTCTCGCGGGCTTGAAAACCCGGGTGGACACAAGAACATTATGGATACGAGGCGCAAAACTATTTCGTCGTCTCGATTGAACCACCAAAGAAGAGGAGTGTTCCATGACACAGTCGCGCAACGAGTTCATCGACAAGATGAAGGACCGCCTTGACGATCTCGACAAGCAGATCGAGGATCTGAAGAAACGAGGCGAAAAATTCGAGGGTGAGGCTCAAAAGGAATACGAAAATCGCCTTCACGATCTGCGCGAAAAGCGACGCGAAGCCAAGCGCAAGATTGATGATATCCAGGCCGCCAGCGAAGAAAAGTGGCAGCAGTTCAAGGACGAAGCCGAGCATGCGTGGAAGGCGCTTGGCAATTCGTTCAACTATTTCAAGTCGCACTTCAAATAGTCTGCGGGTACCGGGGACGTCTGGCTATTGGCTCTGACGTCCCGGGTAGGACCCTGGATCCGGCATTCTGTTATTTGCGGACTTCTCATCCGGCCAGTCGAGCCGCACTTATTCGCAAATCCGCTACCGGGGCCGCTCAGGCAGTTCGAGCGCGTTGACGGTTTTTTCGGGTACGGCATGATCAGGGTATTCGCGGCGAAACGCCTCGAGCAGTTCTCGGGCATGGTCAATGTCGTTTCTTTCGATCAGTTCATCGATTCCGGCCAGAATCGCGTCCGGATCCGGTGTAACTTCTTTCGAAGCCGAAGGCGCCGGTTCGCTGGCGTTGAATGCTCGTTCGGCGACAATATCGCCAAGTCGTGCGGCGCGATGTTGCTCGGTTACCTGCCGGTCATCATTCGCGCGTGCGGCCGAAGGTGGCGGCTCGGCTTGCGCCGTGTCGGCGTCCGATTGCGTTTCGCTGCGCGCCCGCTGCCTCCTGGCCGAAAGTTCCAGGTCTGCGCCGGCGCCAATCGAGGGTGCCGTGAAAGCTTCGGCTTCGTCCGACGCTTGCGGTGCGGGCGATCCGGGCACCGGCTCGCCGGGCGGCGATTGCTGGAGCACAACGGCAATTGCGACGATGGCAACGGAGGCGGTGATCAGGCCGCCAAGCCATGGAAGCCGGCCTGGTGAACGACCCGCGCGGGCGGCCTGGTCTGCCCGGGCGCGGATGATCCGGTCCACTCCGGCATCGGGCTCGACGTCTCCGGCCTCCCGGTACAGGGCCTCCAGAGCGGCATCGTGCTTGTCGTTTCGATGTTCGGTCATTTTCCGGCCGCCTCCTGGCCCGGCTCCAGAATTCCCTTGAGCTTGCCGACCGCGTAGCGCAGCCGGCTCTTGATGGTTTCTCTTCCGACGCTTTCGCGCTCGGCAATATCGGCCAGTGACAGACCGGCCTCCTGCTGCAGCAGGAATGCCTCGCGCTGGTCGGCCGGCAGTTGCATCAGTGCCGCACGCAGGCGATCGCCCTGCTGATCTCGTTCCAGCGTTTCGTCCGGCTCCTGGCGGTTGTCGCCGGGCACCGTCTCAAGCGCCTCGGTGTCGAGGCCGGGCTGGCGGCCCAGCGCGCGCCAATGGTCCACCAGCCGGTTGTGCGCGATCCGAAAAGCCCAGCGCTTGAAGCCGTTGCCGCGGCTGAACTTTTCGCGCGACGCGATGATGCGCGACCAGACGTCCTGGTACAGATCATCGGCAGCGGCCTTGTCGCCCACGGCGTGATACAGATAGCGATAAAGGGGCTTGCGATAGCGTTCATAAAGCACCTCGAACGCATCCGGCGCGTCGCCGGCGAAAGCCAGCATCAAGTCGTCGTCGGTGCGCGGGTCGGTCATGAGGTCAGCTTACGCTGGTCTTTTCGTCGTTTGGTCGCTTCGTCGTTTCGGAG
>JGI12048J13642_10007782_pt1 | contig 13949 bp, 9 predicted proteins | sample ElkSlonscriptome_16_FD_13642 | JGI IMG/M metagenome (IMG submission 13642) | reverse complement strand
CGCAGGCCGCGATTGAGCAAGCCGCCGCACTCGCGCCGCAGGATGCGGAGATCGGACTGGAAGCGGGCGTAATCGCGGTGCTCTCGGGCCGAGAGGATGCCGCGCGCGCATCATGGCAGTCAGTGATGGAAACAGCGCCGCAAAGTATAGCCGCGACGACCGCAACGCAGTACCTTGCCCAGATCGGCGCAGAACCAACCGCGCCTCAGCCCGAAGCGCAGTCGCCTGAACCGGCAACGGAAACAGTGGAGCCCAGATGATGACCCAGTTCTCTGTCCTCGATCTTGTACCCGTTCGCGAAGGGGGCAGCGTTGCCGAAGCCTTCGCCGCGACCACCGCTTTGGCAAAAGCCGCCGAAGCCGCGGGTTGCAGTCGCTTCTGGGTCGCGGAACATCACGCGATGCAGGGGATTGCGGGCGGCGCAACCTCGGTCGTGCTCGCGCATATCGGTAACGCCACGGACCGCATCCGCATCGGCGCGGGCGGTATCATGTTGCCCAATCACACCCCTTTCCAGATTGCCGAGCAATTCGGCACGCTGGATGCGCTGTTCCCCGGACGGATTGATCTGGGCCTTGGCAGGGCGCCGGGCGCAGGTCCGGAATTGCAGCGCGCCTTGCGCAAGAACTTGGCGCAGGCCTCCGAGTATTTCCCTCAAGATGTGGTGGAATTGCGCGCGCTGCTGACGGGCGATCTTGATCTGCCATTGACCGCAACGCCCGGCCTTGGCGCGCAGGTTCAGCTGTGGATGCTGGGATCAAGCCTGTTCGGCGCGCAGCTGGCGGCGAAGCTTGGCCTGCCATATGCATTTGCCGCGCACTTCGCGCCCGATCATCTGGACGAAGCGCTCGATGTGTATCGCCGGACGTTCGAACCGTCCGAAGCGCTTGCGAAACCGCATGTCATGGTCGCGATGAATGTCTTTGCTGCCGACACGCGGGAACAGGCCGAACTGATGGCGTCGAGCCAGCAACAGGCCTTTGTAGCCTTGCGCACCGGCACTCCGGGCCGCCTGCCAGCGCCAGTGGCCGACTATTTGAGCACCCTTCCCGCCCCGGCTAAGGCGATGCTGGCGCATATCGGACAGGCTGGCGCGACTGGCACTCCCGCGCAGGTGCGCGCCACAATCGAAGCCTTCGTCAAACGCACCGGCGCTGATGAAATACTGCTGTGCGGGTCTACCTATGATCCCGATGCGCGCATCCGCTCGCTTGAGCTGACGTTGCATGTGATGAAGGATGCGGCACGGGCCGAGCTTGCCCAATAATTCTCGTCCATCAAGCAGTTCTTGCATGGCAGGCAACATTCGCTGTAATCGAGAACGATAAGAATATGCAGGCATAATTTAATTCCACCTGCATCCCTTTACCGGCACATGAGCATCGGGAGAGCACCGTGTCGAATACTCCGAAAATCAAAGCCGAATTGCGCGATGCGCTGATCCCGCATCTGCAGGCTTCGATCCTGCCGGGCGACACCCCGCTGAATGAAGAGACGCTGACACAAACCGCCGAGTTTCTCGTCTCCGCAGGCTTTGTACGCGATGCTGATCGTTCTGCCCTGCTGCTCGAATCCAGCACTACGGGCCGCCGCCGCCTGCGCATTGGCATCATCAACGATGATATGCCCTTCATCGTCGATTCGATTGCCGCGACGATCACGGCTTTGGGCCTGGGCATCGATGTGCTGGTCCACCCGATAGTGCCGGTGACGCGCAATGATGCGGGCGAACTGACCGCGATTGGTGCTGCGGACGCAAATGGCCGCTCGGAATCGATGGTCTATATCGAAACGCCGCGCGTGGATGCCCGCCAGCGCCGCGATCTGGTCGCGCAATTGCGCATGACTCTGGGCGATGTGCGCGCCGCTGTGACCGATTGGCCTGATTTGCAGGACGCGATGCAGGCGGACGCAGCGGCTTTGGCGCAGCATACCACACCGTTTGCCGGGGAAGAGGCAAAGCTGCTGCAATGGCTGAATGAGGGGATGCTCACACAGCTTGGCCATGTGACGCGCCACCGCGACGGCAGCCTGACCGATATTCTGGGCATTTGCCGGAAAAGCGCGAAAGAGCTGCTGGCCGATGCTTCCTATGATCGCGCGTTCCAGTGGTTTGAAGAACCCGACGCCAATGGCATCCGGCGCACGCTGTTGATTCTGAAGGCGAACCGTCTTTCAAGCGTGCACCGCCGCGCGGCGCTAGACCTGTTCATCGTCCCCCATTTCGAGGCAGGCGCGATCACCGCCCTGTCCGTGCATGCCGGTGTCTGGACCAGTGCGGCGCTTTCCACTCCGCCCAGCGAAGTGCCCGTCCTGCGTGCACGCGTCGATGCGATCACCAAAGAGTTCGGCTTCCGGCCCGATGGCCATACGGGGAAAGCCTTGGTCCACGCGTTCACCACATTGCCGCATGATCTGCTCATCGGATTCAGCACGGCGGCGGCGCGGCAATTGTCTACCACGATGATGAGCCTGGTCGACAGGCCGCGCCCGCGCCTCGTGATGGTTAATTCCCCGCTCGAACGTCATGTCTTTGCATTTGTATGGTTGCCGCGCGATATGCTTTCGACCGCAGTGCGGCTTGAGATACAGGCGCTCCTGATGCAGATTCCGGGCAGTGTCGTGCTCGACTGGAGTCTTGAGGTTCAAGGCGGCGCGCTGGCCATGCTGCAATTCCTGCTGGACACGCGCGCCACTGCAAAAGTGCCTGATGCCAGCCCGATCGAGCGGCAATTGGAAGACCTGCTGCGCGGCTGGCGCGAGGCGGTGGAAGAGGCGCTGACGCAAGGCGACAGCGGCTCACGGGCCGCAGCGATTGCACAGCGTTATGCCGATGCCTTTCCGCAAAGCTATCGCAGCGAATACGGGGCAAGCGAAGCAGCGCTGGACATTGCACGGCTACGCGCTCTGGCCGCAAGGTGGGGAAGGACAGCGAATGCACGCGATGCGCGATTGTACCGTCTGGCGCATGATCCGGCGGAATGTCTGCGCTTGAAAGTCTATCATACGAGCGGCGAACTCGCTCTGTCTGACGCCGTGCCCGCGCTCGAGAATTTCGGCTTTCGCGCGATGACGCAATTCGCCACCAGCCTTGCCGATGGAACGCTGGGAACGATCCACGACTTCACCTTGGAAATGCCTGCGGGGGCCGGCGCGCAAACCGTGCTCGACCGCGCGCCTGCGATTGAGGCAGCGATTGCCGAAGTGCTCAATGGCTATGCCGAGGATGACCCGTTCAACCGGCTGGTGATCGACACCGGATTGAGCGCGCGCGAGGCGGAATGGCTGCGCGCGATCTATCGCTATCTGCGCCAGACCGGCATGGGCTTTACGATCTATACGGTCGTCGATGCGCTGGCAGGGGCACCGCAGGTTACGCGCGCCATGATCGACCTGTTCATCGCCCGCCACGATCCCGCCTTTGCCGATGACCGCCCGGCCCGCATCAGCGAAGCGAAAGCGGCGTTTGCAAACGGCCTTGCTCAGGTTTCCGCGATCAATGATGATCGTTTGCTGCGCCTCTATCGCGCCGCGATTGATGCGACATTGCGCACCAATGCCTTTGCGCCTGCAGCAGCAGAGGCGCTCGCTTTCAAAATCGATTCCAGCATTATGCCCGGCCTGCCAAAGCCCGTGCCGTGGCGCGAGATCTTCGTCTATTCACGCCGGGTCGAAGGCATCCACCTGCGCTCTGGCGCGGTGGCGCGTGGGGGGCTGCGCTGGTCCGACCGGCGCGACGATTTCCGCACAGAAGTGCTTGGCCTCATGAAAGCGCAGAAGGTGAAGAACGCCGTCATCGTGCCGAGCGGTGCCAAGGGTGGTTTTTATCCAAAGCAATTGCCCAACCCCGCGATAGACCGCGATGGCTGGGCCGCCGAAGGGCAAGCGAGCTACGAAGTCTTCATCCGCACGCTGCTGTCAATTACCGACAACATTGTCGAGGGCGAGGTTGTCCACCCGCAAAACGTTCAAATCCTCGACGGGGAAGACCCCTATTTCGTGGTCGCTGCGGACAAGGGCACAGCGCGTTTCTCCGATGTCGCCAATGGCATCGCGCAGAGCCGCGATTTCTGGCTGGACGATGCCTTCGCCAGCGGCGGATCCAACGGCTATGACCACAAGGCGATGGGCATCACTGCCAAGGGCGCATGGGTCAGTGTTCAACGCCACTTTCTCGAAATGGGTGTCGACGTTCAAACCGAAAGCATCCGTGTGGCCGGTTGCGGCGACATGTCGGGCGATGTGTTTGGCAACGGCATGCTGCTTTCCAAAGCGATCAAGCTGGTGGCGGCCTTCGATCACCGGCACATCTTCATCGATCCCGATCCCGATCCCGCCGCCAGCTGGGCCGAGCGCAGGCGCATGTTCGACCTGCCGCGATCCAGCTGGGAGGATTACGACGCCAGCCTGATTTCCACAGGCGGCGGCGTCTATCCGCGCAGCGCAAAGCAGATCGAAGTCCCTGCCGAGGCGTGCGAAATGCTGGGGCTGGAGAGCCGGGAGTTAGAACCGGACGCGCTCATCACCGCTATCCTGAAAGCTCAGGTCGATCTCATCTGGTTCGGTGGCATCGGCACTTACATGAAGGCCGCGCATGAAAGCCACGCGGATTGCGGCGACCCGGCCAATGACGCGCTGCGCATCGACGCGCGCGAGGCGGGCGCGACAGTCATTGGCGAAGGCGCCAATCTGGGCGTGACGCAGGCGGGGCGAATCGCGTTCGCTCTGAACAGCGAAAATGGAGTGGGTGGCCGGATCAACACCGACTTCATCGACAATTCCGCCGGAGTGGATTGCTCGGATAACGAAGTGAACATCAAGATCGCTCTGGCCGCTGCCGTGCGGGCGGGTGAATTGGGCGAGGCGGAACGCAATACCTTGCTTGAGGCGATGACCGATGAGGTTTCCGACATTGTGCTGGAGGACAACCGGCTTCAGGCGCTGGCGCTCTCGATTGCAGAGGCACGCGGACCGGATGCAGTGCCCAGTTTCCTCCGGCTTATCGAGAAACTTGAGGAACGCGGCGAGCTCGACCGTGTGACTGAAGGACTGGCAGATTCTGATACCTTTGTGCGCCGTGCGGCTGAGGGTACCGGCCTGACCCGGCCCGAACTCGCAGTGCTGTTGTCCTCCACCAAACTGGCGCTGCAAGACGCCATCGAAGCGAGCGGCCTGCCTGACGATCCGCAGCTGGAGAGCAATCTGATCGCGATGTTCCCGACCGCAATGCAGTCGGATTATGTCCAGCATATCCGCGAGCACCGTTTGCGGCGCGAACTGATCGCCACCGATCTGGCCAACCGGATCGTCAACCGGCTGGGTCTGGTCCATGCGTTCGAGCTGGCCGAGGAAGAAGGCGTTGGCCTGGCCGATGTGGCCGCTGCCTTTATCGTGGTGGAACGCCTGTTCGGCCTCAAAAGACTGTGGGCCGACCTTGATGAAAGCGTGATGCCGGAAACAGCGCGTCTGGTGCTGTTTGACCGTCTGGCTGCCGCCGTGGGCAATCTGATGTCCGATGTGCTGCGCACCTGCGCCGGTCGGGTCGAGGCGTCGCATCTGGTCAAAGCCTTACGCGACGGCGTAACCGCGCTGAGCCAGGCGCGCGGCGATCTGATCACGCAGGAAACCCGTGAGCGGGCCTCGGCTCTGGGTACTCACTTTATCGAGCAGGGCGCTCCGGCACCCCTTGCACACCGTGTCGCCAACCTGTTTGATATGGACGGCTCGATCGGGCTCGCCAATCTCGCTTTGCAATGCGGCATTGCACCGACCCCGCTCACGCAGGCCTTCACCGATGTGGGTGGGCGTCTGGGGCTCGATTGGGCGCAGGGCACGGCGGCCTTCATGTCTCCGTCCGATATCTGGGAGCGGTTGCTCGTCAGTGGCCTTGCCCGTGATTTCCAGCAGATGCGGCTGGAATTTCTTCGTCGTCTGCTTGCTGACGAAGCGAGCAAGAGCGATCCGATGAGCACTGTCGATGCATGGGCGCAGCGCAACGAAGCGGCGGTGGCCCAGTTCCGTGCCGTAATCGCCCGCGCCCAAACACAGCAGCCCATCGCGCCAGCCATGCTGGCGCAGATCGCCAGTCAGGCGCGCAACCTGCTGGAACGGTGAGAAAGAGCGGAGCCATCATTTTGACCGCTTGACGGGTCGGCCAAGAGGCGCGACCAGTCCCGCCCAATAACTCGGGAGGAAAAATCTATGGGCAACACACCGATGGACGAAAAGGTGCAAAGCGCGGATATCGTCATCGTCGGTACAGGCCATGGCGGGGCGCAGGCAGCGATCGCCTTGCGCCAGCAGGGGCATGAGGGGCGCATTGTCATGATCGGGCGCGACACTGTGCCGCCTTATGAACGCCCGCCGTTGTCCAAGGAGTACCTCGCCGGGGACAAGCCGTTTGAACGCATCATGATCCGCCCGGAGAAATTCTGGGCCGGTAAAGGCATTGACTTGCATCTGGGGGCCGCTGTCACCGCGATTGATGCGGCTGCGCACACCCTTAAACTGAGTGACGGGACGACCTTCGCCTTTCGCAAGCTGATCTGGGCAGGCGGCGGCGATCCACGCCGGCTGTCATGCCCGGGCGCTGGCCTTCGCGGTGTGTTCTATGTGCGCGACAAAAATGACGCGGATGCGATGATGGCCGCTCTGGACGCAGGCGCTCGGCGCTCTGTGGTAGTGGGCGGCGGTTATGTTGGGCTGGAAGCGGCGGCGGTCCTGCGCAAGCTTGGCTGCGAAGTGACCGTGATCGAAATGCAGGACCGTGTGCTTGCCCGTGTCGCAGGCGAGCCGCTTTCGCGCTTTTACGAAGACGAGCACCGCCGGCAGGGCGTCGATATCCGGCTGTCGAGCGGGCTGAAAGAGATCCTCGGCTCGGATGGAGCCGTAACCGGTGTGGCGCTGGATACCGGAGAGGATATCGCCTGCGATATGGTGATCGTCGGGATCGGCATTGTGCCCGCGGTCGCGCCGCTGATCGCGGCGGGCGCGGCGGGATCGAACGGCGTCGATGTTGATTTCTGCTGCCGCACCACGCTGGATGATATCTATGCCATCGGTGACTGCGCGGCGCATGTGAATGCCTATGCCGACAGCGCGGTTATCCGGCTGGAATCGGTCCAGAACGCCAATGATATGGCCAACACCGCCGCCAAGGCGATCATGGGCGACAAACAGCCTTATGAAGCGCTCCCATGGTTCTGGTCCAACCAGTTTGACCTGAAACTTCAGACCGCCGGACTAAACCTGGGTTATGATCAGACACTGGTGCGCGGCGATCCGGATACGCGTAAATTCACAGTGGTCTATATGAAGGAAGGTCGACCCATCGCCTTTGACTGCGTGGGAACGATGAAGGATTATGTGCAGGGCCGCAAATTGCTGGAATCGCGCCCCGACCGGATTGATCCGGCAATCCTGACTGATCCCGAAGTACCGCTTAAAGATCTGATTTAAGGCGTTTTAGCGCCCAATGCGCAGCATCGGCGACCGCGGGATCGGGGTCGTTTGCCAAAACCTCAACCGGCGCGATCAGCGCGGCATCCGCGCTGTTGCCCGCGGCATACAGGCAATTGCGCACGAATCTGTCCCGCCCGATCCGCTTGATCGGGGAGCCGGAAAACAGCTTGCGAAAACTTGCATCATCCAGCGCCAGCAATTCGCCAAGGCGCGGAGAGACCAGTTCGGCGCGCGGCAGAAATTCGCGCGCGGCATGCGCTTCTTGCGCAAACTTGTTCCACGGGCACACCGCCAGACAATCATCGCAGCCATAGATGCGATTGCCCAAGGCTTCGCGAAATTCGTGCGGGATCTCGCCTTTATGCTCGATGGTGAGATAGGAAATGCAACGCCGCGCATCGATGACATAGGGCGAGGGAAACGCATCGGTCGGGCAAGCATCCAGACACGCTCTGCAGGACCCGCACTGGTCGCGTTGTGCCCCGCTCTGTGCCAGTTCAAGGGTCGTATAGATTGCGCCCAGAAACAGCCAGCTGCCATGTTCGGGGCTGACCAGATTGGTGTGCTTGCCCTGCCACCCGATCCCCGCCGCTTCACCCAAAGGCTTTTCCATCACGGGCGCGGTATCGACGAAGACTTTGACGCCTGCCTCCGGCTCCTGTGCCACCAGCCACCGCGCCAGCGCCTTCAGCCGTTTCTTGACGACATCGTGGTAATCCTTGCCCTGCGCATAGACCGATATGCGTGCATGGCTCCTTGCCTCTTCCAGCGCCATCGGGTCGTGCCCCGGCGCATAACTCATGCCCAATGCGATGACCGAGCGCGCCTCGGGCCACAGGCCTTGCGGAGAGCGGCGATGCTCCAGCCGCGCCTCCATCCACTCCATTGACCCGTGGTGCCCCTCTCCCAGCCATTCCTCCAGACGCCGCGCACGCACGGGGTCTTCGCCAGCCGCCGTCATGCCGCACGACGCGAAACCCAGCGTGCGCGCCTGCGCTGTTATCCGCGATTCCAGAGTTTCGTGAGAATTTATGGTAACGCCGCCATTAACCATATTTGGGGTTACTCCCGTTTAGCTGCGCGCATTAACTACCGGAGGCATGGATATGGCAGTAGGCGATCTGATGTCGGCGAGCAAACAGGCAAGCGGCGGTACCCTTAATGACGGGCGCTCCCTTGCGATCGAGGCTCGCGGGCTGGTGAAGAGTTTTGACGGGACACGCGCCGTCGACGGGGTCGATCTGAGCGTGCCCGAAGGTGCAATCTATGGAGTGCTGGGACCGAACGGCGCTGGCAAGACCACGACATTGCGGATGCTGTTGGGTATTATCGATCCGGATGAAGGCGTGCGCCGCGTCTTCGGCCATGACCGTCCGCACGATATCGGGCGCCTGATCGGCTATCTGCCGGAGGAACGCGGGCTGTATCCCGCGATGAAGTGCATTGAGGCGATTGCCTTTATGGGCGCGCTGCGCGGCCTGCCGCTGGCCGAGGGGCGCAAGCGGGCAGTCGAGCTGCTGAAACGCCATGACCTGTCCCACGCCGCCGACCGCACCATCCGCCAGCTTTCCAAAGGCATGGCGCAGACCGTCCAGCTGCTCGGCACGCTGGTCCATCGCCCGCGCCTGGTGGTTCTGGACGAGCCATTCTCCGGCCTTGACGCGATCAATCAGGGCAAGCTTGAGCGGATGATCCGCGCCTTGTCCGAAGATGGTGTGACGGTGATCTTTTCCACTCACGTGATCCACCATGCAGAGCGTCTGTGCGAAGGCGTGGCCATCATCGCAGGAGGCCGCGTGCCCTATGCTGGCAGCGTTGAAACCGCGCGTGACCGCATCCCTGCACAGGTCCGTCTGGAAACTCGCGCGCGCGAAGGTGGCTGGACCGCCGCTTTGCCTGAGGGGACACGCCGCGAAGGCGATTTTTTCTATTTTCCGCTGCCTGAAAGCGGTGTGGAGCCGCTGCTCAAGAGTCTGATAGAAGGCGAAGCGGGGATCCTTTCTCTCTCGATTGAGCGTGCAGGCCTGCACGATGCCTTTGTCGCGATCGCAGGCGAAGCGGCCGCGCGACAGCTTGAAGCCGACGCGCAAGAGGGCCAAAAATGAGCGAGCACATCATGAGCGAACACCGCATGAGCGATCAGAACGCCCTCAATGCCAATCCGCGCCTCTCTTTCTTTGAAGCGGCATGGGTAATCGCCCGGCGCGATTTCATCGCAGTGCTGTTCAGCCGCGCATTCCTGTTTTTCCTGATCGGGCCGCTCTTCCCGGTGCTGGTCGGTGGCCTCGCCGGCAGCATTGGCAAATCCAACTCGCAAGCCACCGTCAGCATGGAAATCGGTATTGCGATGAGCGCCTCCGATAACGCGGCGATGCAATCGGCGGCCGACCGTTTGCGGCCCCAATTGGGCGGCGCTGTGCCGGTGTTGAAGCCGATTGCGGAGGCCAGTGAGAGCGATGATTTTGATGCCCGCGCATACCTTGATGCGCGGCGCGGGAACTATGCCGCTGTTCTGACAGGCACCCTTGATGCGCCCGAGCTTGTGGGTACGCAAGGTCAGGTAAATCGCTGGCAAGGGCCGATCGAACTGATCGCCGCGACCGCGCTGAGCACATCGCCCTCGCAATTCCCGCAAGCCGCCAATCAAATTGTCGCAACCAGTGGCGCATCCGAACGCGCCAACCGCATTCGCACCGCGCAGGCCGCGCAAATGGTGCTGTTCCTCCTCACAATGCTGCTGGGGGGAATGGTGCTGTCCAACCTTGCCGAGGAAAAGGGCAACAAGATCATAGAAATCCTCGCTGCGGCGTTGCCAATGGATGCGGTGTTCATGGGCAAGCTGTTTGCGATGCTGGGCGTCAGTTTTATCGGGATTGCTGTCTGGGGCACGCTCGGCTGGGGTTTCTGGGCGATTGCCGAAGACGCGATTGTGACGGTGACACAGACCAATTACCGCGAACTGCCCGGCCCCGCGCTGGGATGGCCGATGTTCCTGACACTGGGCATCATCTATTTCTCGATGGCCTATCTGCTGCTGGGATCGCTGTTCCTGACAATTGGCGGAATGGCATCCAGCGTTCGCGAAGTGCAGACCATGTCGATGCCCGTCACAATGATGCAGCTGATGGTGTTCTTCGTCGCGATGGCGACGGTGACGGATACCGGGTCCTCAATTGAGCTGTTCGCGGTTGTTTTCCCGCTGTCCTCACCCTTTGCAATGCTGGCACGCGCCGCGATTGAGGAGACTTTGTGGGTCCACGCAGCGGCAATCGCCTGGCAGGCGCTTGCAGTGATGCTGCTGGTCAAGGGCGGGTCATTGCTGTTCCGCAAGCGAGTGATGAAATCGGGCGGCGCAGGGCGCGCCAAGACACCAGTGTTCGGGCCCCTGTTCGGAGGGCGCAAAGCCGCGATGCCCGATGCTCAACTGGAACCCGCCGAATAAGTCGCAAATCGCAACCGACTATTGACACTGGTGTCAGTTAAGGCAGGATGTACTTGGAGCGGGAATCATAGTGAAAAATCGCAAGCCTCCGCTCTTCATTCGAGAGAGAGGTACAGCCATGGCCACGATTGCCCCCGAAGCCGATTCCGAAACGCCGCAATGGCGCAAGTCTCCAACGGCTTATGAAGCGCTGAAAACGCATTTTGCGCAGCACCCCGAGGACAAACCAGAGCATCCCCACAAATGGGACGTGAGCCGCTCTGACATCTACGCGGAAAACCGCTGGCAACCGATCTTTGCAGAAATGCAAAAGGCAGGCCCGCTGCACTACATCGATGAAAGCCCGTTCGGCCCCTATTGGGCTGTGGTCGGGCACAAGGCAATCCAGCATATTGAGGCTTTGCCAGAGACGTTCTCGTCGAGCTGGGAATATGGCGGCATAACCATTCTTGAACGCCCCGATGATGACGATTTGCCTGAGGGTCAGGAGCGTTTCGACCTGCCGATGTTCATTGCGATGGATCGTCCCAAGCACACCGGTCAGCGCCGCACTGTTGCCCCCAAATTCACGCCGTCCGCGATGGCCGACATGGAACCCGACATCCGAGCGCGGACAGGCGAACTGCTCGACACGCTGCCGCGCGGGGAAGTGTTCGACTGGGTCGACAAGGTCTCGATCGAGCTGACCACCGGCATGCTCGCCCTGCTGTTCGATTTTCCATGGGAAGACCGCCGCCTGCTGACATTCTGGTCTGACTGGTCAGGCGATACAGAGCTGGCCACGGTGCGCGAACTGGACGATTTCCGCCGCGGTATACTTCATGAAATGGCGGCCTATTTCCAGCAGCTCTGGATGAAAAAGGCGCAGGAAAAAGAGCCGGGCAATGATCTGATTTCAATGATGATCCATTCCGACGCGATGAACCAGATGGACCCGATGGAATTCATGGGCAATCTGGTGCTGCTGATTGTGGGCGGCAACGATACGACCCGTAACACGATGAGCGGTATCATCCATTCGCTTGATCAGTTTCCGGACCAGCGCAAGAAGTTTGAGGAAAACCCTGACCTGATCCCGAACGCGGTGCAGGAATGCCTGCGTTACCAGACCCCGCTGGCGCATATGCGCCGGACCTGCACCGAAGACACTGAAGTGTTCGGCCAGACCATCAGGAAGGGCGACAAGGTCGTGTTGTGGTATCTGGGCGCGAACCGCGAAGAGAGCGTGTTCGAAGATCCGCACAAACTGGATATTGAGCGTGACAATGCCCGTCGGCACATCGCCTTTGGCTATGGCATTCACCGCTGCGTGGGTGCGCGCCTTGCCGAACTGCAATTGCGCGTTCTCCTCGAAGAAATGCACGAACGCCGGATGCGCGTGCATGTCGCAGGTGACGTGGAGCGGGTGCGGGCGAACTTCGTCCATGGTTTCCGCAAGCTGGAAGTCGAAATCACCGAGTTCTGAGCCGCTTGGGCGCGGAGGGGCGGGAGTGAAACTTTTTGGCCGTTTGTAACGTACAACACAGGGACAGGCCTGCTGAATTGCGGCCAGAATTATGGACCCTGGATTATGACGAAACTGCCCGACACCCGCCGTTCCTTTCTGGGAACCGCTGTAACTGTGGCCGCTCTGCCATTGCTGGCAGGATGCGGATCATCACCGGCGCAGGCGAAGAGTTTTCCCATCTCAAAGACCCCGGCGCAATGGCGGCAAAAGCTGACCAAGGCGGAATATTACGTGCTGCGTGATGCCGGGACAGAGCGAGCCTACACTTCGCCCCTCGACTAGGAAAAACGCAAAGGCACCTTCGTGTGTGCGGGCTGTGGCAACCGCCTGTATTCCTCGGCCCATAAGTATGACAGCGGCACAGGCTGGCCCAGCTTTTACAAGGCTGTAGGAAAAGGCGCAGTCGGAACCTCTACCGATTACAAGATCGGCTATCCGCGCACCGAAGTGCACTGTGCGGATTGCGGCGGACATCTGGGCCATATCTTTGGTGACGGACCCAAGCCAACGGGCAAACGCCATTGTATCAACGGCGTCGCGATGGATTTTATTCTAGCCTAAAGTCGGAGAGGAACCTCATTCCGGCAAGACTCGCCAGAGCTTGAAAGAGGTGTTTGGAGCAGTCGCGACAGGCTGCAGCCAATCTGGTGTCCGCCCTTCTCTCAAATCGGCTGCGAAGCCGTCCTTTGCATGGAACGCGTAATTCTGCGGCTCGACAAGGTCAGGGCAAATCGCCACGTAACGGCTGCCGCGTTCGAGCAAAGCGGCGCGTGCGTCGTCAGAGGATCCCAACGCCGTCGCAATGACAAGGCGCATCGTCCCGTTGCCCCGGTGGTGCCCTGTTGCGGGAACCGAGTGGTGCGTCAAAAACAGCAATTTTGGCGCAATATCGAGCGGGGCATATATCTCCCCCGGCTTCAGCGCGTTCAGGATATCGGATGATGCCTCAATCCGGCAGTCCGACATCTTGAGCTGGACAACATGTTGTAAAGGACTTGCCGCTTCGCTCGCTCTGGCTGGCATGATCAACCCGGCAAGGGCCAGCGGAAGTGTGGGCAGCAATGCGCAGGCAACCGCCAGCATCGCCCCGACGCGCGGCAACGGACGCTCAATCGTGCGGATGCCGCGTAACCACTGGTTAAGCTGCCAAGCGAGTGGGGGAGCGGCAAGCAGACATGCAACAGCACCCGCGCGTGCCACCAGCAGCGAAACAAGGATCGCCGCACCCAGCACCATCGCATAATCGCGCCAGAATGCGCGCAGCCAGTCTTGCGAGCGCGCGGCCAGCTGGATTGCTGCAAACAGCCCGATCAGCGGGGTAATGGCATATTGCAGCGCGACCTTAAGGGACTGGTGCCAGACCGGCATCCCCTCACGCACGTCGATATACCAAAAATCATGGACGAGCGGGTCAAGCTCGGAAAAGCCGCCGCCGGTTACGCATTGCGGCGCAGCATAAAGCATCAGCGCAAGCGCACCGCCGCCGGCCAGCCCAAACCCGCCGATCAGCATCCCAAGCGGGATCGGCTCAAACCTGCC
>JGI12048J13642_10142774_pt1 | contig 13960 bp, 9 predicted proteins | sample ElkSlonscriptome_16_FD_13642 | JGI IMG/M metagenome (IMG submission 13642) | reverse complement strand
TGTCCGCCACGGCGCCGCGCTGAGCGATGCCGGGCATCTGCTGCACAGTAACGGCGAGCGCTACCTGCGCGCACGTGATCAGCTTGCCCGGCTGTACCCTGCTGAGTGGCTTGCCGAAAGCCTTCGAGTGGCCGAGCTGGCCGACTTCAGCCTGGACAGTTTGCGCTACGAATACCCCCATGAGCTGGTGCCGGCCGGACAGTCTCCCGCCTCGTGGCTGCGCCGGCTGACCGAGCAGGGCATGCGCTGGCGCTGGCCGGACGGCGCACCTGAGCGGGCGCAGGCTCAGGTTGAGCACGAACTGGGGGTGATTGCCGAGTTGGGTTACGAAGCCTATTTTCTAACAGTGCACGACATCGTGCGGTTCGCCCGCGAGCAGGGCATTTTGTGCCAGGGGCGTGGCTCTGCGGCGAATTCAGCGGTCTGCTTTTGTCTTGGAATTACCGAGGTCGACCCGGCCCGGCTGAACCTGTTGTTCGAACGCTTTATCTCGAAAGAGCGCGATGAGCCTCCCGATATCGACGTCGATTTCGAACATGCCCGGCGTGAGGAGGTTATCCAGTACATTTACACCAAGTACGGTCGCGCCCGCGCGGCGCTGACCGCAACCGTTATCACCTATCGGCCGCGCAGCGCACTGCGCGACCTTGGCAAAGCGCTGGGGCTGTCCGAACTTCAGGTCGGGCGCATGGCCCGAGCCATGCAGTGGTGGGACGGCAGCACCGTGCAGCGTGAGCGCGTCATCGAGGCCGGGCTGGACCCTGACAGCCCGCTGCTGAAGCGTTTACTTGCACTGGTCGAGCAGTTACTCGGTTTTCCGCGCCATCTCTCGCAGCATGTCGGCGGCTTTCTGATCGCCGAGCAGCCGCTTACCGAGCTGGTGCCCGTGGAAAATGCATCGATGCCCGAGCGCACCGTCATCCAGTGGGACAAAAATGATCTCGATGACCTGGGTCTGCTCAAGGTTGACGTGCTGGCGCTGGGCATGTTGACCGCGCTGCATCGTTGTTTCGACCTGCTGCAGTACTGGTACGGGCGTTCCCTCACGATGGCCACCGTGCCGGCTGAAGATCCGGCGGTTTATAAAATGGTCAGTGCCGCCGACACCGTCGGCGTGTTTCAGATCGAATCCCGGGCGCAGATGGCCATGCTGCCGCGGCTTCGGCCGCAGCGCTATTACGATTTGGTGATTCAGGTGGCTATTGTTCGGCCGGGGCCCATTCAGGGTGACATGGTGCATCCCTACCTGCGTCGCCGCAGCGGTACCGAAGCCGTTGAGTATCCAAGCCCTGCGGTCCGGGACGTGCTCGAGCGCACGCTGGGTGTGCCCATTTTCCAGGAACAGGTCATGCAGATAGCGATTGTGGCCGCTGGCTTCTCGGGAGGCGAGGCCGACCAGTTGCGCCGGTCCATGGCGGCGTGGAAGCGTCGCGGCGGGCTCGGGCCTTTCGAAGCCCGGCTCACCGAAGGCATGCTGAAAAACGGCTATTCCGCCGAGTTTGCCGGGCAGATTTTTAAGCAGATTCAGGGCTTTGGCGAGTATGGCTTTCCGGAATCGCATGCGGCCAGCTTTGCGCTGCTGGTGTACGTCTCCGCCTGGTTCAAGTGCCATGAGCCGGCAATTTTTACCTGCGCGCTGTTGAACAGTCAGCCCATGGGCTTTTATGCGCCGGCGCAGCTGGTGCGTATGGCGCAGCGTCACGGAGTCGAGGTGCGTCCGGTCGACATTAACGCGAGCCTGCACGAGTGTGCGCTGGAGGAGGGCAGGTTCGGCAAGCCGGCGCTGAGGCTCGGGCTTAACTGCGTCAAGGGGCTGGGGGCTGCAACGGCCGAGCGGGTGGTGGCGGGGCGTGCAGCCGGCGCCTATGCCGATGTCGAGGACATGGCTGCGCGAGCGGGACTGCAGGCCAGCGAGTGCGCAGCGCTGGCGGCCGCTGACGCCCTGTATGGCGTTGCCGGTCATCGTTACCGCGCACGCTGGCAGGTGGCCGGGCTTGAGCAACAGCCACTGTTCGGGCAGCTGCGCTTTACCGAAGGCGAGCCGCTGCTGCGCAAGCCCGACAAACTGCGTGCGGTCATCGAAGACTATGCGGGAGTAGGCCTGAGTCTGCGGGAGCATCCGCTGGCGTTGATTCGTGCGGGGCTTGGAGCAGAGTGTCTGCGAGCTGAAGAGCTGGTCGGCCTAGCCGACGGAGACCCGGTCATGGTGGCCGGGCTGGTCATTACCCGTCAGCGGCCGGGCAGCGCAAACAAGGTCACGTTCGTTACTCTCGAAGATGAAACCGGGTGCGTTAACCTGGTGGTGTGGGAAGCGCTGGCCGCCAGCCAGCGTCAACCCCTGCTCAACGCTATTGTCATGGCCGGTTACGGCCGGCTGCAAAAGCAGGGCGAAGTGCTGCACGTCATTGCCAGTCGGCTGGAAGATCGCAGCTACTTGCTGAGCGAGCTGAGTACCCGCAGTCGCGACTTTCACTAGCAGCGAACTAGTCCAGCTCGTAGTCGTTAAAGTCCAGCAGTTCTGCATGCCGGCGTTTGCGCTCCGCCAGAGCTTCAAGGCGCTTGCGCAGCCGGGCCGACGGCGAGCTGCCGGCTTCCGATTCGGCCTCGAACTGAGCCACGAGATCGTCCACATCAAACACGATAGAACTCTCGCCGATAAAATCATCGACGCCGCTGTTCGAGCTGAAGATCGGTGCGTCATCGAACTCGCTGTCGTCGAACTCGTCTTCGGCGTTCGCCAGCGTATCGTCCTCGCTCGCGTAGTTATCCGGGGTGGCGTCGTCCTGCTCGATCACATCTTCGTAAGCATCCTGCTCACGCTCAAAACCCATGCTCATGTCAGACCTCCTGTCTCAAGCAGCGCTCGTTATGTAACGAACGGCTTTGTTATAGACCGCGCATGGGTGCGCCACAAGAGGCAAAAAGCGGTTAAAAACAGGAAATGTGATCACGGTCACAGGAGAGCCGGCAAAACTGGGACGCCGTGCTCACTACGGCATGCGTCTGCGGTACGTGAAGGGAGCGCTGGTCTACAGCACCAGCTTGTTCATTTCAAAAATCGGCATCAGCAGCGCAATAACAATGCCCAGCACGATGACGCCCATCAGAATAATCATGCCCGGTTCCAGCGTGTTGAGCAGCGTGGAAATCAGCCCGTCCATCTCCCGTTCCTGCTGGCTCGCGGCCTTGTTGAGCATCTGCTCGAGCTCGCCACTCGCCTCGCCGCTGGAAATCAGGTGAATGCACAGGGGCGGGAACTGCCGCGACTGTCCCAGTGACGCCCCGATCGGCGCGCCTTCACGCACCCGCAGCGCGGCATCTTCAACAGCCTGCCGCATCGGGATGCTGTTGATAACAGCGGCCGAAATACCCAGCCCCTCAAGTATCGGCACACCGCTGCCGGTCATAATGCTGAACGTGCGCGTAAACCGGGCGGTATTCAGTCCACGAATGATCCGCCCGGTAACGGGGACGCGCAGCAAAAAGCGATCAAAAGTGCGCTTTGGTCCCGGCTGTTTAAGCAGCTGGTACGCCACCACCGCCAGGCCGACCAGCACCAGCCCCACCAGCCAGCCCCAGGCCTGCACAAAATCGCTGGTCGCAATCAGCACCGCCGTTGGTGTGGGCAGGGCTTTACCGGTGTTGGCAAACACCCCGACGACTTTAGGCACCACAAAGGTCATCATCATCGTGATGATCAGCAGGCAGAACACCAGCAGCACGGAGGGGTAGATCATCGCGTTGCGCACTTTGGCGGACAGTTCCTGCCGGCTTTCCGTAAAGTCGGCCAGGCGCTCAAGCACCGCGTCGAGATGACCGCTCTGCTCGCCGGCCTGAATGGTGGCGCGGTAAATCTCGGGAAAGGCCCGCGGAAAATCAGCCAGTCCGTCGGCAAAGCTGTAGCCTTCGCGGACGCGGGCCCGCACACCCAGCACGATACTTTTCATTCTGGCGTTTTCGGACTGCTCGCCGATGGCAGCGAGTGCTTCCTCGAGCGGCATGCCTGACTGCACCAGCGTTGCCAGCTGGCGCGTCAGCACTGCAAGGTCGTTGGCGGAAAGCCCGCGCTGCAGGGTGAACGAGCCGCCTTGCCGGGTGGATTCCTTCTGTGCCGACTCTGTCACGTTGAGCGGCAGCAGCCGGCGTTCGCGAAGCTGCTGGCGAACCTGGCGGGCGGTATCGCCTTCGATTACGCCTTTAAGCTGCTTGCCGTTCGGATCGACGGCTGTATATTCGAACGCGCCCATCGCTCGCGCTAATCGGCGCGGGTCACGCGCAGCACTTCTTCGAGCGTGGTCTTGCCGGCCAGAACCTTCGCAAAGCCTTCGTCACGAATGCCGGGTGTTTTACTGCGTGCGTAGTTTTCCAGCTCGTACTCGCCGGCACCGTCGTGAATCATGCGGCGCATTTCCTCGTCGATTTCAACGAACTCGTAGATGCCCAGCCGACCGGTGTAGCCGCGGTTGGCCAACTGGTCGTTCGGGCGGTACAGGGTCGGCGGATTCTGCGGGTCAGCCTTCAGCAACTCGCACTCGTACTCGGACGCCTGGTAGGGCACCCGGCTCTCCGGGTCGATGACGCGAACCAGACGCTGCGCTACCACGGCAATCAGACTGGATGACAGCAAAAACGGTTCGACACCCATGTCACGCAGGCGCGTCACCGCCCCCACGGCGGTGTTGGTATGCAGCGTGGAGAGCACCAGGTGTCCCGTCAAACTGGCCTGCACCGCTATCTCGGCGGTCTCCAGGTCGCGAATCTCGCCGACCATCACCACGTCGGGATCCTGCCGCAGTATCGCCCGGAGGCCGCGCGCAAAGGTCATGTCGACTTTGGTGTTCACCTGCGTCTGGCCGATGCCGTCAAAGTAGTACTCGATCGGGTCTTCGACGGTCATGATGTTGCGAGTTTGATCGTTGATCTGCTCGAGCGCCGCATACAGGGTCGTGGTCTTGCCCGAACCAGTCGGGCCGGTTACCAGGATAATCCCGTGCGGTCGGCTGATCATGCGCTCGGTTAAGTCCCGGGTGGCATCGTCCATGCCCAGCCCTTCCAGGCTGATGCGGCCTGCCTGCTTGTCGAGCAAGCGCATGACGACGCGCTCGCCGTGACTCGACGGCATGGTCGAGACGCGGACGTCGACCGAACGCCCGGCGATACGCAGCGAGATCCGTCCGTCCTGCGGCAGTCGCTTCTCGGCGATGTCGAGCTTGGACATAACCTTGATACGCGACACGACCAGCGGCGCCACTGCGCGGCGCGATTTGAGTATTTCCTGCATCACCCCGTCGATGCGAAGCCTCACAACCAGACGATTTTCGTACGGCTCGATGTGTACATCGGAGGCGTGCTCTTTAATAGCCGAAGTGAGGATCGCGTTGATCAGCCGGATAATCGGCGCATCGTCGTCTGCCTCCAGCAAATCCGAGGGCTCGGGCAGATCCTCAGCAACTTTGAGCAGGTCGGTGTCTTCCTCGATACCTTCGACCATGCGCCGCGTGTTCTTGCCGTCCGACTCGTAGATCTGCTGCAGCTGGTCCTCGAACGCCTGCGGCTCGACCACTTCCATCGACAGGGCTGCGCCGACGGTGCGCCGCACCTCCGACAACGCAGCCGGGCGCGCGCCGCGCCGCACGATCGCGTGGGCACCGCCGTCGTCGTCGTGGGTCACGATAATTCCGTGCCGCCGCGCGAAGCTGAATGACAGCGGCGGCGCTGCGTACTGCCCCGAGGCATCCGGGTCGACTGCGAGTTCCGGCGGCGAGGTGACGGGAAGGCCGTCAATGAGTTCCGGGCTGTCAGTGCTGGTTACCATGGTTATTCTGTGACCTCGTCGGCCGACTCGGCCGGCACGGTGTCGAGCTGCCGCAGATCGATGACCTGCTCAGGATCGGGCTCGGTTTCGAGCTCCGGGAGTACCGGTGCAGTCAGATCCGGGCGGAAGCGTCGTCGACCCTCGCGTTCGGCGAGCTGCGCATCGCGAATAAACTGGTACTTCTGGTTCGTCTCGTACGCCACAGCGACGCTGTCACGCAAAATGGTGGGTTTGATAAACAGCATCAGATTGGTTTTCACCTGGTCGGTGGACTGCGAACGGAACAGCGCACCCAGCAGCGGAATGCTGCCCAACAGAGGCACGCGCTGCTCGACTTGCCGCAGGTCGTCCTGCAGCAAACCACCGAGCACCAGCGTCCCGCCATCCTCGACAATGACCGAAGTGGTTAACGTGCGGTTGGTGGTGATCAGGTCAACGGCAACCCCGCTGTTGGTCAGCGCAGAAATTTCCTGATCAAGTTTGAGCAGTACGGCGTCGCCTTCGTTTATCTGCGGCGTCAGTTTGAGCTTAAGGCCAACCTGTTCACGCTGAACGGTTTGAAACGGGTTGACCGCACCGTTGTTGCCCCCGGTGTTCGAGAAACTGCCGGTCAGGAACGGCACTTCCTGACCTACGTTGATCTCGGCCTCTTCGTTGTCGAGCGTTACGAGCGTAGGTGTCGCCATGATGTTGGAGTCGGTATCGGCCTCCAGAGCGTCGATCAGCGCCGCAAAACTGAGGCCGTCGTCGCGAATGCGGCCGAGACCGATGTTGATACCGTCCTGAATGGCGCCCGCAATCTCCGCCGGGTTGACTGTGTCACCGCCAACGGCTCCGGCCAGGCCGACGATGCCGGGAGACACGGCCGAGAACCGCGTGGCGCCGGCCAGTGTGCCATCGTCAAAGGCGGCCCACGAGATGCCGAGCTGCGCGGCGGTGGTGGCCGACACCTCAACGATGATCGCTTCCACCAGCACCTGTGCGCGCCGGATATCGAGCTTGTCGATCACGGTCATCATCGACCGCATGACCTTGGGCGGCGCGGTGACGACCAGTGCGTTGGTCTGTTCGTCTGCCCAGATAGTGACGTCGGCACCACCGGGCGGCGGGGCGCCTCCGGCGTCGTCCGCCATGCCGGAATACTGGGTCTCAAGCTTGGTCGCGAGATCAGCAGAATCCGCGTAGCGCAGGTACCGCACGCGAGTGTCGCCGCCTTCCTCCAGCGGGGTGTCCAGATGCGCGATCAGGGTTTTCAGCCGCAGCCGATCCGTTTTATCGCCACTGATCAGGATGCTGTTGGTGCGCTCGTCGGCCACCACGGTCAGGGCCGCCGCGCCTTCACCGCCGCCGGCCTGCTGCAAAGCCCCGACCACCCGCACGGTTTCCGCCGCGGACGCAAAATTCAGGCGAATGACTTCATATTCCTCGTCGCTCGACTGGTCGATGCGGCGCACGATCGACAGAATGCGTTCTACGTTCGCCGCGCGGTCGGAAATAATCAGCATGTTCGAGGCCGGGTGGGCCGCCAGGTGCCCGTACTGCGGAATCAGCGGCCGCAGAATAGGTACGAGCTGCGCTGCCGCTACGTTAGACACCTGTACGACCTGGGTCACAATGTCGTCCGAGCGGCGGTTGGCGGCGGCGCTGCCTTCCCAGCCGGGCATCTGCCGGGCGTTGGCGTCCGGCAGAATTTTGATCACGTCGCCAGAGGGCACCGCCACGTAGCCGTATACCTGAAGTATCGATAAAAAGGCCTCGTAAAATGCCTCGGGTGACATCGCCGTCGACGAAATCATCGTGACCTGTGCCTTGACTCGCGGGTCGATGATGAAGTTTCTTCCGGTAACGGCGCCGACCGCCTCGATCACCTGCTGCAGGTCGGCATCCTTGTAATTGGGGGTAATCGTGGCCTGCGCCATCGCCTGCTGCGGCAGCAGCGCTGCACCGAGCCACGCGAGGGCAAGCCCTGCAACCACCACCCGCGCTCGCATCCCTGCGCGTTGAATTCCTGTCATCGATTGGCACCTGCCGCATTGTCGAACTGGCCCTGATCCAGAGTCAGTACCATAGCGGATCCGTTTCTCTCAACTGTAACTGTGACTTCGGTCGCGTCGCCCAACGCACGGAAGACTTCCATGCCGCTCTGAATGTCGTTCAGCGGCTGACCGTTGATATCTGTGACCAGGTCGCCGGGGCGCAGCCCCAAAGCAGCGAAGGTCCGCCGGTCGCGACCCGGATACACCCGGTAACCCTTGAGTTGACCGTTGGGCATGTACGGCTGCGGACGAACGATTTCAGTAAACGCCGCCGGGCGCGATTCGACCATGTCACGGATGGACGAATTGCGGGCCCGCCGCGAACCGCCGTGCGAGTCGTCGGCCACCGCCTGGCTCAGGGGTCGACCCAGCGCCTGGCTCTTTTTGGGCAGCCGCAGTGTTTCGAGTGCAGCACCGCGTTTGAGAATAACCCGGTCCACGTAGACCTCGTGCAAGCTCGTGCCGCCGGCCACGCCGTCATCCACAAAATACACTTTCGATTTACCGCTGGAGTCCGTGATAATGGCGTGCGCCATGGTTTCGTCATCTGCCGCGATCGTGCCTTTCAGTTTCAGGTTCATGCGAGTATCGGGCGCGGCGGTAGCGGTCACCACCGGCTCCGGTTCCTTGCCAGCCTCCCCGAACAGGTGGGCCTCCGCCACTGCGCGAAAATCCACGTCGCGGGTGGGTGGCGTCAGGGTGCTGGTCGCCGGCTGCGGCGGCCGCGTCCAGTCGTATTCGGGTTCACCGGGCAGCACGGCCCAAATAAGCTGCGCACCGTGCCAGGCAATGGCGACGATCAGCACCCACGCAACCACGATCGGCAGATGCCGATTGACGTCCGCCAGCAACTGCGCCGGGGGACGAGTCCGCAGCGCGACGAGTTTCGTTACGAGTTCCACAGCCTTGCGACTTTAATAGGTTTGCGCCCCGATGAGTGGCACGCAGTTAAAAGATTTGCGTACAGGTACCTTATTTTGTCATAAGCGATGATACGGCGTGTGGGCCTCTGAGAACAACAAATTGCGGCAGTTTTTTCATATATTGCAAACAGATGACAATTTTTCTTAACGCAATTTTGTAAGGGGAGGGGCCGCCATTCAGCGTTTTACCAGCCGCGGTTTTCGCAGGGTGGAATCCGGAACCTGCACGCGTGACGAAGGTCTCAAAGACGGTAGAATGAAAGCCTGTCAATTGGAAGGCCCGTACAGGGATTTTAGGCCATGTCAGGAGACGATGATAAAGAGTTACCCGGCGAGCCGGATTTTGGCCGCGATCTGGTTGTCGAAGAATCCAAGCCGGCCGTTAAAAAACCGCCGTTGTACCAGGTGATCCTGCTCAACGACGACTACACGCCCATGGATTTTGTGGTCGAAGTGCTGGAGACGATTTTCGGTATGGATCGTCAGCAGGCGACCCGCATCATGCTTGAGGTGCATACCAAGGGTAAGGCTCGCTGCGGGGTCTATACCTATGAAATTGCCGAAACCAAAGTTGCTCAAATCAGCAGTTTTGCCGAGCAACATCAACACCCGCTGCTCTCCGTGATGGAAGAGGTTTAATTTTATGCTCAGTGCCGAACTTGAATACTGCCTCAACGAAGCGTTCCAGACCGCTCGTAACAACCGCCATGAGTTCATGACCGTGGAGCATCTGCTGCTCGCGATCAGCGACATTCCGGCTGTCGTCGAGGTGCTGAAAGCCTGCGGCACCGACCTGCCGCGACTGCGCAAGGACCTGCTGGACCATATCGATGAAACCACGCCGCTGCTGCCGGCAGAGAGTGAGCAGGAGGTGGCACCCACGCTCGGTTTTCAGCGCGTGCTGCAGCGCGCGGTCTATCACGTCCAGTCCAGCGGCAAAAAAGAAGTCACGGGGGTCAACGTACTGATCGCGATCTTCGGCGAAAAACAGACTCATGCGGTGTATTTGCTGGGTCTGCAGGAGGTTGCGCGGCTGGACGTCGTCAACTTTGTGTCGCACGGCATTGCCAAACAAGAAGAGGCGGACGGCGACAGCGCCGAGACCCCGGCGCCTGATCTGGAGGGCGAGGCCGGCGGCAGCGCGCTCGAGCAGTACGCGACTAACCTGAACCAGAAGGCGCTGGAAGGACGGATTGACCCGCTGATTGGACGCGATGCCGAGATCCAGCGCACCATCCAGGTGCTTTGTCGGCGCCGCAAAAACAATCCGCTTTACGCGGGCGAGTCAGGGGTGGGCAAGACGGCGCTGGCCGAAGGTCTGGCCAAGCGCATTGTGGACGGTGAAGTGCCCGAGGTCCTCAACAATGCCACGATTCATGCGCTCGACATGGGCAGTCTGCTCGCCGGCACGAAGTACCGCGGCGATTTCGAGAAGCGACTGAAGGGCGTGCTTGCTGAAGTAGCCAGGGATGACGGTGCGATTCTGTTTATCGATGAAATCCACACCGTCATTGGTGCCGGTGCGGCTTCCGGCGGTGTGCTCGATGCGTCTAACCTGATCAAGCCCGCGCTGGCCAATGGCGAGCTGCGCTGCATCGGCTCGACCACCTATCGCGAGTACCGGCATATCTTCGAAAAAGACCATGCGCTGGCACGACGCTTCCAGAAAATCGACGTGCTGGAGCCCACGGTGCCGGAGACGGTCGAGATTCTGAAGGGGCTGCGCTCGCGCTTCGAGGAGCATCATCACACGCAGTACACCGACGACGCCCTCGAGGCTGCGGCCGAGCTGGCGGCACGCCACATCAACGACCGCTTTCTGCCCGACAAAGCCATCGATGTCATCGACGAGGCCGGGGCGAGCATTCGCCTGCTGCCGGAAGACGAGCGGCCCATTGAGGTCGGCACCCCGCAAATCGAAGACGTCATTGCCCGCATCGCGCGGATTCCGCCGAAAAGCGTGTCGGCCTCTGATCGCGATCAGCTGCGCAACCTCGAGCGCGACCTGAAGCTGGTTATCTTTGGGCAGGATCGCGCTATCGACGCGCTGTCGGCGGCCATCAAAATGGCTCGCTCGGGCCTGCGCGACGAGGAGAAACCGGTCGGCGCCTTCCTGTTCGCCGGCCCCACCGGGGTTGGCAAAACCGAAGTCACGCGGCAACTCGCTTATTGTCTGGGCATCGAGCTGATCCGCTTCGACATGTCTGAGTACATGGAGAGGCACACCGTGTCGCGCCTGATTGGCGCGCCTCCTGGCTACGTCGGTTTCGATCAGGGTGGACTGCTCACGGAGGCTGTCAGCAAGAACCCGCATTCGGTGCTGTTGCTTGACGAAGTCGAGAAGGCCCATCCGGAGGTCTTTAACCTGCTGCTGCAGGTGATGGACCACGGTACGCTGACCGACAACAACGGGCGCAAGGCTGATTTCCGCAACGTCATTCTGGTCATGACTACCAATGCCGGCGCGCGCGAAATGAGCCGCGCCTCCATTGGCTTTACCCACCAGGATCACGCAACCGACGGCATGACGGCAATCGAGAAGCTGTTTACGCCCGAATTCCGTAATCGGCTCGACGCCATTATCCAGTTCGATCCGCTGGTCCGCGACTCGATACTTCGAGTCGTTGATAAACTGGTCGTTGAGCTGGAAAGCACGCTGGAATCCAGCAACGTAACGCTCGAGCTTGAGGATGCGGCCCGGCAGCTGATTGCCGACGTGGGTTACGACCCGAAGATGGGCGCACGCCCCATGTCACGAGTGATTCAGGAGAAGATCAAGCGGCCGCTGGCCGAACAGCTGCTGTTTGGCGATCTCGTCGACGGTGGTCATGTCACCGTGGTGGTCAGCGAGGCCGGTGAGCTTGAGCTGATTGCCACGCCCGACAACCGGCAGCTCGAGCACCTGGCCGACAAGCCGGACGAGCCCGAGGCGCCTTCCACGGCGCCGCGATGACAGGTTAACGAGTGGCGGACACGCGCATCGGGGCACGACCCCGGGCCGTGGTTAGCGAGCGCGGTATACGATGCGACCTTTTGACAGGTCGTAGGGTGTCAGTTCGACAGTCACGCTGTCGCCGGTGAGAATGCGAATATAGTGCTTGCGCATCTTGCCGGAGATATGCGCTGTCACCACGTGACCGTTCTCCAGCTCGACGCGGAATGTGGTGTTGGGCAGAGTCTCTACAACGACCCCGTCCATCTGGATGGCTTCTTCTTTGGCCATAAGGACTTAAGCGTCTCCCGATTGATAAGGCGGCGAATTGTGCAAGAAGCCCGGAGCCTGCGCAAGTTCATGCATCCCGGAGCGCCGCGATCGGTCGCGCGTCGCGGGGCGCAAGGTGCCACCCCGGGTCAGGCGCAGCGCCTGCCGTGAGGCGCCGCAATGCATCGATAAACTCCCGACGAGGCCAAAGCTCTAAACCGAACTGCTGCAGGTGAGCAGACTCCAGCTGGGCGTCGAGCAGTTCGATACCGGCCTGACGGCTCAGGTAAATGAGGGCGCTGAGCGCAACCTTGGAACCATTGCTGCGCGCGCTGAACATCGACTCCCCGAAAAACGCGCCCCCCAGCCGCAGGCCATAGATGCCCCCCGCCAATTCTCCTGCATGCCAGCTCTCGACCGAGTGCGCATAACCCAGCTGATGCAGACGCAGATACGCGCTGCGCATATCGGCGGTGATCCAGGTGCCGTGAGGACCGCGGTTGCCGGCGCAACCGTCGATTACATCGGCAAAGTGGTTGTTCACTGAGAACGTCCAGCGGCCGCGACGCAGATCGCGCGCCAGGCTCCGTGCCATGTGAAACCGCTCGACGGGAAGGACGGCGCGCGGGTCCGGACTCCACCAGAGTATCGGCTGGTCGTCATTGAACCAGGGAAACAGACCTCCGTGGTAGGCGGCCAGCAGACGCTCCGGCGCCAGATCGCCGCCCGCTGCAATCAGCCCGTCCGGGTACCCCAGCGCAATCCCGGCTTCGCGTGCATCCGGAAACGCATCGGGCGGGTCTTCCGGAGACAGCAGGCGGACGCGAAACCCCATTGCGCGCTAGCGGTCGGCGGTTTTATACGGTACATGATCGCTCAGCACATCCATGTACTCGTCAATGTGCTCCCGCTCCCGCTCCAGGTAATCGTCCACGGCTGCCGCGAACTGAGGGTGTGACAGCCAGTGCGCAGACCAGGTTTCGGTCGGCACGAAGCCGCGCGCAATCTTGTGCTCGCCCTGCGTGCCGGGTTCGAAACGCTGCAGGCCCTCGGCAATGCAGTAGTCGATGCCCTGGTAGTAGCAAGTCTCAAAATGCAGCGAATCGATAAAGCGGTTGGCGCCCCAGTAGCGACCGTACAGTGTGGTGTCGCTGCGAAAACAAATAGAAACGCCGACGAGCTCTTTGTCGAGTTCGGCGCAGAACACCAGCACGCTATCGGGCAGCGTGCGGCTGATCTCGATAAAAAACGCCAGGTCCAGATACGGTTCGCGGCCGCGCATCAGAAATGTGCTGGCGTAGGGCACCATGATGCGCTCCCAGTCGGCCTCGCTCAGTTCGCGGCCGCTGAGTACCCGGTAGCGGATACCTGCCTCACGGACCCTGCGGCGCTCGCGCCGGGTTTTCTTCCGTTTACTGGACGTAAATCCGGCCAGAAACTGGTCGAAATCTGCGTAGTCGGCGTTCTCCCAGTGAAACTGGCAGTCTTTACGCAGCAGCAGGCCGGCATCCCGGAGCGCGGGCAGTTCGGTCGAGTGTGGAAACAGCAGGTGTACCGACGATGCGCCGGTGTCTGCGGACAAATGGGTGGCGCCGCGAATCAGCTCAGACTGTACGGCCGCCTGCTGCGGCCCCGCCGGCACCAGCAGGCGCGGTCCGGTGGCCGGCGTGAACGGCACCGCGGCGACCAGCTTCGGGTAGTAGCTAAGGCCCGCGCGCTGGTAGGCACCAGCCCACGCGTAGTCGAACACGAATTCACCGTAGGGATTGGTCTTCAGGTACAGCGGCAGCGCGCCCAGCAGTTCGCGCCCGTCGGCGGATTCGCAAAGCACATGGCACGGGTGCCAGCCTGACTCGCGGCTGGCGCAGCCGGTGCTTTCAAGCGCCGCCAGAAACTCGTGGCGGACAAACGGATTGCCGGTACCCGCAGCACGGTTCCAGTCGTCTGCCCCCACGCGGGCAATGCTCTCGACAACGCGGGTGCG
>JGI12048J13642_10338401_pt1 | contig 13978 bp, 7 predicted proteins | sample ElkSlonscriptome_16_FD_13642 | JGI IMG/M metagenome (IMG submission 13642) | reverse complement strand
CGTCGATATTCATGCCCCGGACTACTTCGTACCGCGAATGTTTCCTCGATCGGTTTACGGTAGGGTTTCAGTGCCTCGTCGTCTAAAGGGCTTGGCCAGTACAAGTCACCGGTTTCCCGGTTAATCTGGTGGTCTCCCAATCGCTCGGGCGCCCGACTCGATGCAACTTTACGAACCGAATCCATCGACGGACTGTCGTTCATCATCTCTTGCTTCCGCAATTCGCGGAGTTCGTAATACTGCTCCAAACCCTCTTCGCGGTTCTCCAGTGCCTTACCAATCGCTTCTTGTAGTTGCTCAGCCGACATCGACTGTAGGAGCGCCCCTTTTCCGAGGCCCCGGGCAAGTTCGCCGGTAGCATCGAGGACGTCACCGGTTGCTGTAACATTTTCATCTCCGCCAAGCAGGCCGTCGTCAGCGGGCACCGATTGACAGATCACGCAAAGAGAAAGGGCTGAAAAAAATAAACGTTTCATGGTTTTCATCGGGGGCAGTATGTTCGTGTAATAGTTGATCGCTTGAATCGCAAAAAGAACTTCAAGCGAGACAGGGATTTAGGTTGACACCGAGGCGTGAGTTTGAGCGTCCGCTTCGGGCCGTTCGCCTTGAAGATAAGCCTTTCCAGCTTTCAACAAATAGCGAAGGCCGCTAGCGCCAGAGGTATCCCAGTATTCGCCACGATCGGGGTCGATGCGAAGCAGCAAAATGGATTGACTCGCTTTGCCTTCTGGAAAGTACACCTTCATCGACTCGCTCCACAGTTCGTCGAGTTTCGCGCGGTCATCGACAGCATGCGCCTGCCCTGAGAGCGAGACAAACTTGCTTGAGCCCTGCATAGTCACGACCACTTCATCGTCCATCATTAAGTCAGCAACTTTGCCAGAGTTTCGATCGGTAATAAACCAAATCGCTCCATCTTCTTCGATCTTTGCGAGCGCCATCGGTCGCCCGTCAAGCGATCCATCGCTCGACCTTGTTACTAGCATTGCGTTGTCAAAATCGTTGAGCAGATCAATAAGCTTTTGTTGTTTATCCATGTGGGACTCTCCTTTGATTGTTTTGTTGAATGCGTCTCATTTAATTTGTCGCAGACGAGCAAAAAAAATGATTCAACTTCTTAGGGGTGCAAAGAGCGTGCCGCCAATCGTTCGCGGGCTACGAGTCAACTTGCCTCCAAGCTCTCGATCGTGAACCCAGTCGCCTGCTGGAGTCGTCGCTTTATTCTTGTCGCCAGAGCAGCTCGTGAGCTTTTGAAAGCTTGAGCTAAAACCATACCGCTACGAGAGGGGAGCCACACAACGAGAACGAACGGCCTGGCAGGCGAGCTTGCGCTATTTGATCGTGGCAGACCAGTCTTCTACCAAGTCGGTCGCTTATCCTCCAATCGAATCGATCTGCAGATCGAAAGCGTCGAGATTACCAGAAAGCAGAGGGACCATTGCCGCCAAAGAAGCATTCCACAGTTAGATTGCGGATGCAGCGTGACACCCACCCGCGTCCGCTGTTGGCATTATCTTTGCACCCCTCAAAAGGCAACTGAGAGAGGGGAACCAAATCGATGTCCCTTTCTTGAAAGTTGCCTTCAAAAATCGTCGTCTAGGAAATCTTCGTCGAACTCATCATCGTCTTCGTCGGGTGCTTCCCCACGTGCTAATAATTCCGGTGGCGGCTCCGAGTCGTTTTGCGGAATCCAGCGCATCGTTGCGCGTGGAGGATCCGATAATGCTTCGTCGCATTCCATCGCCATCCAGTTGATGTCTCCCGGCCCGTCCGCTGTGTCACCTTCTTCTACCTCTTCGTCCGACGTCAACATATAGAGCGACGCGTTGCGAAGGAACCGTTCCACATCCGCAGGATCAAACTGGTCGGTGCGAAAGATGGCTTCTAGATCAGGAAGGTCGAGTTGTCCATTTCCGACGGTGTCCATCAGCGACCACGTCTCGTCAGCTTTGAAGATTCGGACGTTGGTCCACATATCGAGCGCAGGCAATTCGTGGTTCCAGGCATAATTCAAGCCTTGCCGCAGACTGTTTTGCCCTCTCAGAATTTCACCGCCTGGGTTGAAATAGCAAATGGCTTGTGGCAGCTCAAGCAGTTCGGTCACTGCGCGAGTGATGAACTGCATTTCATGCATCGCATCGTAATCTTCAGGCACCAGGGGGATATCTTCATCATCCTCTTCCCCTTCGACTTCTTCGGTGCCCAATACGTAACTGATTAACAAGCGAATATGAGCCGTATGTTCACTAACCGCTTGGCTGCCTTCTTCCCAGCCCCATGATTGCTCGCTAGCGCGTTGCAGGCATCCGGGAAAGGCCAGCGGGCCAAATTGGCCGAGCGACCACGCGACAAACCGTTCGGGTGATTCGTCGGGATCTCCCATATCGTCGGGCCACGGAGACCGCGACGGCGTGATCAATAGATGCCCACCTACGTCCTCGCGGTACTGCAAAACCAACGTTTCCGGTGCATCATCATCCTCGATTGATTCGTGTCGACCGACGATTTCAAAGGCTTTCAAACGTTGTTCTAAGTCCTGAATCGAGACCGGTTCGCGCAGCAGGATGCACATGCCTTGAGTGAACAATCCCTTTGCCATTTGCTGCGTCACCTCTACCTGTCGATTCGTAAGGACAAATCTTAACCCAAATGAGTAAATTTCACGAGGGCACGCGCCCTTTCAATTCCTTGTTGATATTCTTAGCTTGAGGCAACGAAACAGTCGTGGTGTCATAAAAGGGACTCACAACCTTGTCCCCAACGCCAAGATTTGTACATAATAACAGGAAAAAAGGTATTCTTTCCGGTATGGCGACCAAGGAAATCACAGTCAAAGGCGCTCGAGAACACAACCTTCGCGACGTCAATTTGACGCTGCCGCGAGGCGAATTGATCTGTTTCTCGGGGGTTAGCGGCAGTGGAAAATCATCGCTAGCATTCGATACTTTGTATGCGGAAGGCCAACGGCGCTATGTTGAAAGTTTGAGCAATTACGCTCGACAATTTATGGGCCAGATGCCCAAGCCCGACGTTGACTTTGTGGGCGGTTTGAGTCCATCAATCTCGATCAGCCAGAAATCATCGGGCAACAATCCACGCAGCACCGTCGGCACGATCACTGAAATTTACGATTTTTTGCGAGTTCTTTTCGCGCGCGTCGGCACCGGTCATTGCCCCGATTGTGGCTGCGAAATTTCCGCACAATCTCGCGACGCAATCGCTTCACGCGTGCTATCGCTGCCTGCCGAAGCGACTTTATGGTTGTTGGCTCCATTGGTTCGCGGCCAAAAGGGAGAATTTCGAGACTTATTCGAAGACCTTCGCAAGCAAGGGTTCTCGCGAGCAAGGGTGGACGGCGAAACGATTCAGTTGGTCGATCCACCCACGCTCGATCGCCAACATCGCCACGATGTCGAAGTCGTCGTCGCTCGCCTCACGCCTGATTCGCGTGATCGTGGCCACGTGGTCGAAGCGATTGAAACCGCACTGAAACTGGGCGACTGCTCCGCGATCGTCTCGTTGACCGAAGCGAATGACCCCGCCGCCGCAAAACCAGCAGAAGATGTGTTGTATTCGTCCCGGTATGCTTGCGGTTCGTGTGGCAAAAGTTTCAAACCGCCTTCCCCACAACTGTTTAGCTTCAACAGTCCGCAAGGGATGTGTCCAGCGTGCGATGGGATTGGACATCTTTATACGTTCGTCCCCGAATTGTTGATTCCCGACGACTCGCTATCGATCCGCAAAGGTGCCATCGAACTGCTCGGCAAATGGGGCGACCTGGGCCGCTATCGCCGCCATATCTACAAGGGGGTTGCCGATGCAATGGACGAAACGCTCGACCTCCAACCCGGTACCATGCTCGAAGGCAAATGGCGCGACTTGTCGGACGAAGCGAAACAGATTTGGCTCTGGGGCTCCGACGATGCGCTCGAATTCGTCTGGCGAGGTGGCCGCAAAGCAAAGAAGTATTCAGGATCGTTTGAAGGCTTCATCCCCGAACTGTTGACGCGATACAAGACCAATCGCAACAAGATGCAGCAGAAACAGTTCGAGAAATACATGAGCACGATCGATTGCCTCGATTGCCACGGACGACGACTGAATGATCAAGCGAGTGCGGTCACGCTTCGCACAGCAAGTCAATCGTTTGTCAAATCGTTTGGTCTCGAAAAGCAAACGCTGCCGGAATTATGCGAACTGCCGATCGACCGGTTGGTGGACTTTTTCAGTGATGTGACGCTCAACGAAACGGACGCAAAAATCGCCTCCGAAGCACTCAAGGAAATTCGGACGCGGCTGGGTTTCTTGCTCGGCGTCGGCTTGGATTACTTGACGTTAGGGCGGACCGCACCGACGTTGTCCGGCGGCGAGTCACAACGCATTCGCTTGGCAGGCCAGATCGGTAGCGGGTTGGTCGGTGTCCTCTATATCCTCGATGAGCCCTCGATCGGATTGCATCCGCGCGATAATGATCGGCTCATCGAAACACTGACTCAGCTTCGTGATCGAGGCAACACGCTAATCGTCGTCGAGCATGACGAGGACACGATGCGTGCCGCAGACCGCGTGATCGACTTTGGGCCGGGGCCAGGCATCAAGGGTGGTGAAATCGTCGCCGCCGGAAATGTAGCGGCTGTTTCTAAATCAAGAAAAAGTGTGACGGGCCAATTTCTATCGGGCAAACGGAGTATCGAGCCACCGAAAACCCTTCGCACCATCGACCCGAAGACTCAGTTAACCATCACCGGTGCCACGTTTCACAATTTGAAAGACATTGACGTTTCGATTCCGCTCGGAACGGTTACATGTGTCACCGGAGTTTCGGGAAGTGGAAAAAGTTCGCTGATCGGTGGGATTGTCGAACCCGCACTTCGCTGTGCTCTCAACGGAGCGAGCTGCGAAATTGGGTCACATCGTTCGATCACGGGACTCGAACACTTGGACAAGACGATTGCGATCGACCAATCGCCCATCGGACGGACGCCGCGAAGTAATCCAGGGACTTACGTCAAAGTGTTTGACGAAATTCGAAATCTGTTTGCGAAACTGACCGAAGCCAAAACGCGGGGCTACACGGCAAGCCGGTTCAGCTTCAACGTCGACGGTGGACGATGCGCGGCTTGTAACGGAAACGGAGCGACGAAGCTCGAAATGGATTTTCTGGCCGACATTTGGGTGACGTGCCCGGTTTGCCAAGGCCGCCGCTACAACCGCGAAACGTTGTCGGTAGAATTCAAAGGCAAATCGATCGCGGATGTGTTGGAGATGGATATTTCCGAAGCATTGGAACTGTTCAAAAATATCCCCAAAGTTGCCGACAAATTGCAAACCTTGGTTGACGTAGGACTTGAGTATCTGCATCTCGGTCAACCATCGCCGACGCTATCGGGCGGCGAAGCACAACGCATCAAGCTATCGCGTGAACTGAGCAAACGCGAAACAGGGCGCACGCTCTATGTGCTCGACGAACCGACGACAGGACTCCATTTTGCCGACATTCAATTACTGCTTAATGTGATCCACGACTTGGCCGATCGCGGTAACACGATTGTGATTGTCGAGCATAATACGGACGTCATCAAAACGGCCGATTGGGTGATCGACCTGGGCCCCGAAGGCGGCGAAGGGGGAGGTCAATTGGTCGCGGAAGGCCGACCGGCGGAGGTTGCCCGAGTTGCAGGCAGCTACACCGGAGCGGCGTTAGCTCGGTCGTTGGGAATCAAACGCCGAGCAACCAAGAAGTCGGTCGACTTGTCTCGGCAAGCAAAACAATCGTTTGCACCGGTGGCAAATTCGGGGACGCACGTGACCGTCGAAGGGGCGAGTGAGCACAATTTGAAGTCGATCGATGTCGAGATTCCGCGCGATGCCATGACCGTCTTCTGTGGACCGAGCGGTAGCGGCAAGAGTTCATTGGCGATGGATACGATCTATGCCGAAGGGCAGCGGCGTTACGTCGAATCGTTGTCCTCTTACGCTCGTCAATTCATTGGCCAAGTTCAAAAGCCCAAAGTCGAGCGGATCGAGGGCCTGTCGCCCGCTGTGGCACTCGAGCAAAAAAACTTGGGACATTCGCCACGAAGTACCGTCGGTACCGTGACGGAAATCTATGACTATTTACGGATTTTGATGGCTCGGCTCGGAACGATGTACTGTCCCGATTGCCAAGTTCCCGTCGGCACGCAGACGCCGGACCAAATCGTCGACAAGGTGATGTCGATGCCGACCGGGACTCGGGCGTTATTGATGGCTCCGATCGATGTTCAATCGGGGCCCGCGTCCGAGGACACGTGGCAATCGCTGCGTAGTACCGGCTATCAACGCATCCGCATCAACGGCGCAACCGTTGCACTCGACGAAGCTCCGATGCTCGATTCGCGCCAAAAGCATGATATTCACGTCGTCGTCGACCGAATCGTGATCCAAGAATCGGATCGTTCGCGAATCAGCGATAGTATCGAGCAATCGCTATCGCTCGGTGTCGGTGAGTTGCGAGTCGCCCTCGCTGATCCCGATCGTCCCGAAAACGATTGGCAAATGATTTCGCATTCCCAACATTTGGTATGTGGTGATTGCGGACGTTCGTTTTCGAACTTGACGCCGCATCACTTTTCATTCAACTCGGCAATCGGTTGGTGTCCGCAGTGTGAAGGTTTGGGGACACAAACGGGCACCAATCCGGCGGCACTCGTCGGTTCACCGACAGCGACGTTGGCCGATGGTGCAGCGCTGCTTTGGCCGTCGCTCGATCAATCGGCGTCGCGATCGATGCTGCGGGCGATGTCACGACATGCTCGTATCCCGATCGATACACCCTATGTCGATCTGACGGTGGCACAGCGACGGATCTTGTTCCACGGCACCCGCGACGCATGGATCGAAGTTCGTGAAAGCGATGGCGATTCGGAATCCAACTCGAAAAGTAAGGACAAAGGCAAAGGCAAGACAGACGATGCCGTTTTGTTCCGGTATCAGTTCAAAGGCTTTTATCCAGCGCTCGCCGAAGCCGCTCGTTTGACCCCGGGGTTACGTGGACGTTTGGAGCAGTTTGTTGACCAAATTGATTGCAGTGCATGCGATGGATCACGATTGCACGAGGAAGCAGCGGCGGTGCGATTCCGAGAACGAACGATGGCTGATTTGGTGCAGATGCCACTCGGTCGTTTGGCCGACCATGTCGCGTCATGGGAACTCGATAAACGAGAACAAAAGATCGCGGGCGAATTGGTGCGAGAAATAACCTCGCGAATTCGCTTTTTGCTCGACGTTGGGCTTGAGTACTTAACGCTTCATCGCGGTGCGGCGACGTTGTCGGGCGGTGAGGCCCAGCGGATTCGGCTGGCTTCGCAGCTAGGCAGCGGTTTATGTGGCGTGCTTTACGTTTTGGACGAACCGACCATCGGGCTGCATCCGCGTGACAACAAGCGGCTAATCGGTGCGTTGCATCGGCTGCGAGATTTGGGGAACACGTTGTTGGTGGTCGAGCATGATCATGATGTGATCGCAGGCAGTGATTATTTGTGCGACTTTGGTCCCCGAGCTGGCCGATACGGAGGACGTTTGGTCGCACGGGGGAACCCGCAATCGGTCGAACCGTTTGACCAATCGGTGACCGCCGGTTACATCACTGGCAAAAAATGGTTAGCCATTCCCGTGGCGCGTCGGCCCGCTTTTAGCCCCAGCGGTGATCCGTACGTCAATTTGTTGTCAATCAAGGGAGCACGTGAAAACAATCTCAATGGTGTCGACTTTGATTTGCCACTCGGTTTGTTGACAGCGATTACCGGTCCAAGCGGCAGTGGAAAGAGTTCGCTCATTGAGGGCGTCTTGTATCCCGCGTTGGCTCGCCGATTGCACCGCGCAAAAGTCCGCCCGGGACGCTATGAAAAAATGGACGGCATTCGCTTTATCGACAAAGTGATTCAAGTCGATCAGTCACCGCTAGGCAATAGCCCGTCGAGTAACCCCGCGACGTATACCGGCATGTTCGATCTGATTCGGCAACGGTTTGCAGAGATCCCCGAGGCAGCCGAGCGGCGGTTCACGTCTCGAACGTTTAGCTTCAATGTCGCAGGCGGTCGCTGCGAGACGTGTGAAGGCAATGGACAACTAAAAGTCGAAATGCATTTTCTTCCCGACGTTTGGGTGCCGTGTGAAGACTGCAATTCTCGCCGCTATCGACCCGATGTTTTGGAGGTCAAGTTCCATGGAAAATCGATCGCTGATGTCTTGGAAATGCAGTGCGGCGAAGCTCTCGAATTGTTTGTAAACTATCCACGTATCGCTCGTATTTTGCAAACGATTTGCGATGTCGGTCTAGACTATGTCACGTTGGGGCAACCGGCTCCGACGTTGTCGGGTGGCGAGGCACAGCGAGTGAAATTGGCTGCGGAATTGGCCAGACCGATGACGGGTAAAACGCTCTATATTCTCGATGAGCCGACGACCGGGTTGCATTTTGATGACATCGAAAAGCTGCTCGTCGTGATGCAGCGATTGGTCGAAATGGGCAATACGATCGCCGTGATCGAACACAATATGGATATCATCAAAAGTGCGGACTGGGTCATCGACATGGGACCTGGCGCAGGCGTGGATGGTGGCAAGATTGTGTTCGCCGGAACGCCTGAACAATTGGCAGCCACGGCAAACGAACCGAACTGCAGCCTGACGGCTCCCTACTTGGCTGAAGCATTGAACCCCGGCCAACCCCATCCGAAACCGCAACCAGCAAGCACGATTTCTGGGAAAACCACGAAAACAAAAACAGCTAGTGCAAAGGCCAATCGGAAGAATGTCGTAAAGAAGAAAACCGCTAAGAAGAATACCACAAAGAAGAAATCTGCCGAGAAAGACTCTTCAAAGACCGAAGGCGTGACCGATCTTTGGCAGGTACTCGGACGTCGTTGGCATTCACTCGCAAAAGGGTTTCCTGAAAACTCGCAGCCCCGGTGGCCGATCGAGTTGGCTGACAAGACGCTCAAGCTGCTCGAGCAAGTCGCAGGCGACGATTCGTTACAGTTCAATGCACCAGATCGCGTTGCGGTTCGGCCCAATGGACGCAAAAGCACTTGGGCGAGTGTGCAGACGAAACAGGTCGCTGGGGTCCAGGTCACGTTGGAAAGCCCCCCGGAGCTTGCCGAGCTTGAAGCTCTGCACTCGATCGGCGTTCGCAGCCCCGAGGGTGTCAATGGCGATGAAACCGAAAAGGTGACATTGCAGTTAACCGAACTCAAACACGTCCGCAGCCGAAAACTAAAATCGTTTTTGAAGAATCATTTGGAACGATCGGAGAACGTTCGGTCAGGTTCTTAGGTGGGCTGTTCAATACGTACATACACCAAAACAGCTACAGCTTCCCATTGCGACTGGCCACAATCTTAGCCCGCTTCGCCGCACTGCGACTCGTAATCCGCTGCGTTCATCAGCGAGGATAAACTGGAATCGTCGCTTAAACGGACTTTCATGATCCATCCGAAATCGTAGGGGTCATCGTTAAGCTTTTCCAACGTATCGGGCAAATCGCTATGCACCTCGATCACTTCGCCGGTGACAGGGCTGTACAGTGGGCTAACGGCTTTCACCGATTCGACTTCGCCAAACTCGTCTCCCGCCGTCACTTCCTTGCCAACATCAGGCAAGTCCATGTAAACCAAGTCGTTGAGCTGCGTGATCGCGAACGCGGATATACCGACTGTCGCAATCTTCTCACCGTCCTGCTCGCTTACGTCCGCCCATTCGTGAGATTCGGCGTACAACAATGTCGATGGATCGCGTGTCATGGTTTTGAATACCTTTTCGATGGTGTGAATAAATTTGGAATGAGGGGGGGAAAGGCAGCACACAGCAAATTAGGTGCTCGCACGCTTGTAAAACGGCAAATCGACTCGAGTAGCATTGACGACTTTACCGCGAATGTCAATTTGGTATTTAGCATCTTTGGCGTGATCTGCTTGAACATAACCCATAGCAATCGGATGAGCCAGAGTCGGTGATGGCCCGCCGCTGGTGATGATGCCGATGGGGTTGCCAGATGCGTCTAGGATACCACATCGATCGCGTGCCGGTCGTCTGCCTTCAGGAATCAATCCGACTCGAATCTTCTTTGGACCGTCCTCACGGATCTGGCGAAGCGCTTCGTCTCCAATAAACGATCGGTTCTTCAAATGACATGCAAAACCCAGGCCCGCTGAAATCGGATCGATTGTTTCGTCAAGCTCATGGCCGTAAAGTGGCATTGCGGCTTCCATGCGTAAAGTATCACGGGCTCCCAAGCCGGCTGCGATGAAATTCTGATCGCGTCCGGTTAATAGAACATTCTCCCAAACTCGCATCGCATCCTCGGCACGAACGATTAATTCTAAACCGTCTTCACCAGTATACCCCGTCCGACTAACGATGACGGGCTTGCCGAACTGTTCACCAATCCGGGCATGGTAATACTTGAGTGAACCGATATCGAATGAAAACAGCTTTTTACACGCTTCGATCGCTTGAGGACCTTGGACCGCAATCATCGCCGTCAACTCCGTCCGGTCGGACATCGTCACCGTTGGGTAGTCGGCAACGTGCGGAGTGATCCAATCCTTGATCTTCTGGTGATTCGAAGCGTTGACAACCATCAAATGGTAGCGCTGTCCTGACGGTGTCTCGAGATGGGAAACGAGGACATCATCTAGGATGCCCCCGTCGTCATTGCATATCAAACTGTAGCGAACCCGTCCAACCGGCATCTCCGAAATTTTGCGAGTCAGCAGTCGGTCCAGTAATTGTTCGCTACCCTCACCGTCAAAGCGTAGCCGAGCCATGTGGGAAACATCGAACAACGCAGCCGAAGTTCGACAAGCTTGATGTTCTGCCAAGATCGATGAGTACTGAATCGGCATCTCATAACCCGCAAACGGCACCATGGTCGCCCCAGCGTTGCGGTGCCAAGCATCAAGAGGTGTTTTTAACGTGCTCGTATTGGTGTCCATTTCGCTCACTATCATTGCCGATTTATGGTTGAACGGATTTTGTTATTTTTCAGCGATTGTCGTTCGCAGTTTAAACGAGAGCTGACGCGTAGGGAATGGGGAAGCGAGCCGTTACCACCTTGGTCTACTTGACCTCGTGTACCCCGTGTTACTACCTTTTACAGCCTAGAATGCCTATCTCATAACAAAAGCGAATCCGAATGAGCGACCTGAAAAACGTGGTATCTTGCAACGTGAGCTGCCGTTTGCTCTCGCTTAATGCTTTTCTGATTTTGGCAATGGCAGGACTGGTAACCGCCGACGATCAGTATCGACAATTTCGCGGACCCCAGGGAAACGGAGTCGCCGCCAGTACCGGGGTCGTCTTCGACACCGACACCGACGAACACCTAATGTGGCGAACCGAAACGCCGGAAACCGGATGGTCATCACCTATCACCGACGGCAAACGGCTGTGGATGACAGCGGCGAAAACAACCGAAGCGACACAGCAACAGAAAGACGTCAAACTCAAAGACGCCAAATTTGCAGGTATGAAACAGATCATGGCAAGCGTCGATCTGTTTGCTATCTGTCTCGATGCCGCGACTGGCGAAATGATCCACAAAATTACGCTGGACCATATCGAGTCCCCCGACTCAATCAACACCATGAACTCGTTCGCATCGCCGACTGGAGTTTGGGCTGGCGACCGAGTGGTTCACCATTTCGGACGTTACGGGACGTTCTGCCTCGATGCGAACACAGGTGAGTTGCTTTGGAAGCGAGCCATACCGTTCGAGGATAGCATGGGACCAGGTAGCAGCATTGTGGAATCCAGCGGAGTCATCATCGTTCCCTGTGATGGTACCGATGTGCAATTCGTCGTTGGCTTGTCGCTTGAGAATGGCAATGAATTATGGCGAACCGAACGCCCCGAGATGTCGGCAACCGATGGCGAGTTCCGAAAATCCTATTCGACGCCTTTACTGGTTGAAATCGAGGGTCAACCACAAGCCGTTATACCGGCCGCCGAATGGTGCGTTGCCTATCATCCGCAAACCGGCAAGGAGATTTGGCGGTTCCGTCATGGCAAAGGTTTTAGCGTCTCAGCGGCCCCCGTCTATGCGGACGGCAAAGTCCTATTCTCGAGCGGTTACGGTGGAAAAGAGGTTATCGCGATCGACCCGACCGGCAGCGGCGATGTGACCGACAGCCACGAGTTGTGGCGATGCAAACGGGTCGGTCCTGTCATGCCAAGCTTGGCAGTCATTCCACCCTACGTTTATTCGCTTGCCGAAGGTGGGATCTTGGCCGCCATTAACCTGGCCGATGGGGCGCTCGAGTGGCGTCAGCGGATCGGAAGCCAATACTCGGCGTCACCGCTGGTCAGCGGAAATCGCTTGCTGATCGGCGACCACGATGGCAACGTCACGATCCTTCGCTCAGCCGACAAATACACCGAACTTGCCCGCTATGAATTGGGGGAACAAATTATGGCTAGCCCCGTCCCCATCGGAGACGATCTGGTTTTGCGAACCAAACACGCGGTCTATCGGTTTTCAAAATAAAGTGTTGAAGAAAAGCTGCACATCCTCAGCCGAGAAAAAAAGCAAAATGGCTGCTAAGTCGCTATGGCTTCGTTGACACTTTCAGAACTCAATATAGCAACCGAGACGGCCCACGTGTAAGCTTAAGAGGTTCCTGCGAAACGGCATGTTGGCAGCGATCCTTGATCGCCCAAATGCGATGGCCTAGAAGTGGTTAGTGGGTGGCTGCATCGGTCCCATCGCACCTTTTCTATTCCACGAATTCTATTCCACGAAAGGCAAGACAATCAATACATCATGAAATTCAAATACCAGTCAAAACGATATTCGGTTGCTGCCGTGGTCAGCCAAGTGTCGGTCGCCGCAATTTCCCTGCTTCTCAGCACAGCCTCTGGCGTGATGTCTCAAGAACTCCGGGCGAACGACGACGAATCCAAAATCCTACAGTATGAAGTTCCCGATCCGCTGCTCAATGAAGACGGAATCAAGATCACCGCTGCTAGTGATTGGTCCACTCGACGGGCTGAAATCTTAGAGCTATTCGAGAATCACGTCTTTGGGAAGATGCCCAGCAGTCGGCGCGTCGAATCGAGAATCGTGCGTCGCGATCCGACTGTAAATCAAGGCAAAACAATTCGTTACGAACTCACAGTGACCGTTAAAAGCCCTGCGGAGGAACCCCGGTCAAAACAGGCTTCCGAAGAAAACAAAGTCGCGATTCAGGTGTTAGTTGACGTTCCCTCCGCTTCGCCGACACCGTCCGCTGCGGAGGCAAACGCGGCCGAGCCAGTCCCTGACCCTCGCGAAGCGTTTCCCATCAGGACTGGCGGTTTCGCCGCAATTGACCGCACGCCGCATCAATCTCACTGCCTTTGCGTTGGCGAAACATCACGTTGATCCCTCGAGTGACCAAGATCTCTTTGAAGCGTGAAATCGATTTTTGACTCGGTGTCTTGTACGGCAACCCCGATACCACGTTGTAGGGGATCACATTGAGCATCGCGGTTCGGTGACGAAGCAGTGATGCCAACGCTTCGGCACATTCGTCGCTGTCGTTGACGCCACCAAGCAACACATATTCAAACGTCAAACGACGACCGCTGACGTCAAAGTAGCGGTCGGCGGCATCCAGAATTGCCTCGATGCCGATCTTCTTGTTGACGGGAACCAATTGACTTCGCAGCTCGTCGTTGGGTGCGTGTAAACTGACCGCTAAATTGTAGGCAACACCATGCTTTGACAGTCGATCGATTGCTGGCGGCAAGCCCACTGTACTAATCGTGATCCTTCTTGGGCTAATTCCAAAACCCTCGGGATGGCGGGCGACCTCGAGAGTTGCCAGGACATGGTCCAAATTCGCCAGCGGCTCGCCCATGCCCATCATTACGATGTGACTGAGTCGCTCATCCTCCTCGAGCCGTGATTGAAGCCTGAGCATTTGTTCGAGAATCTCACCACGCGATAAATTGCGAT
>JGI12048J13642_10765816_pt1 | contig 13980 bp, 9 predicted proteins | sample ElkSlonscriptome_16_FD_13642 | JGI IMG/M metagenome (IMG submission 13642) | reverse complement strand
CCACACGGGTCTTGAATGCCCTGGCCATCAGAAAATGCCCCATCTCGTGGAGTACGATCAGTATGGATAAACTTAACAGGAATTGACCTAATTTTATTATAAATACCATGTTTTCTATCTGCTCTTAAATAATTTGTTTTGCTATTTCCCTGGCTTGCCGGTCCGATTCCACCAGATCGTCAAGATCCGGATGTGCCACAAAACTTGATCTTTCAAGCGTGGATTCAATGATATCCGGTATCGCCAGGAAACCCGTCTTCTCTTCCAGGAATGCCTCAACAGCAATTTCATTTGCTGCATTCATCAGACAGGGCCAGTTACCACCCTTCTCCAGTGACCTGAAAGAAATTGCAAGATTACGAAAAATTTTGTAATCGGGGACCCGGAAACTGAGATTTGGATATTTCGTAAAATCCATCCTCGGAAAATCCGACCCGATCCTTTCAGGAAATGCCAGTGCATACTGAATAGGCAGGCGCATATCGGGCTGTCCCATCTGTGCTTTCATCGACCCGTCCCTGAAAGCGACCATCGAATGTATGATAGATTCGGGATGTACCACCACATCGATCTGTCCAGGTTTGAGTCCGAACAGCCACTTCGCTTCGATCACCTCAAGTCCCTTGTTCATCATCGTTGCAGAATCGATACTGATTTTTGGACCCATGCACCAGTTGGGGTGATTCAGTGCCTGTTCAGGTTTTACATCAGCAAGGGTCCCCGGGTCTGCGTCGATGAACGGACCTCCCGAGGCAGTCAGCACGATCTTTTCAACCGACGAGGCCACCTCACCGACAAGGCACTGGAAGATGGCCGAGTGCTCCGAATCAACAGGAATGATCGGTACATTCTTCTCCTTTGCAAGCTCCATGATCAGGCTGCCTGCCACAACCATGGTCTCCTTGTTGGCCAGTGCGATTGCCTTCCCCGCATCGATTGCCGCGATCGTCGGCTTCAGTCCGGCAAATCCAACCATGGCGGTAAGTACCATCTGGATAGACTCCATCGCAACGACCTGCTCGATCGCCTCTATCCCGCAATATACCTTTACAGGGAGATGTGAAACTGCATTTACAAGCTGATCGTAATGTGCCTCGTTGGAGATCACAATGGTGTTGGGAACAAATTCAAAGGCCTGCCTGATCAGCAGTTCCACGTTATTGTGTGCGGTAAGCACCTCAACCTCGAATAATTCCGGGTGAGACCTGATCACTTCAAGTGCCTGCGTACCGATCGATCCGGTAGATCCCAATATTGCGATCCCTCTCTTCATCTGTTCAGAATACAATATAATCAGTCGGATTCAAAGGTACACCGTTGTGCCACAATTCAAAGTGCAGGTGCGGACCTGTGGTCAGTTCACCCGAATTCCCGATCACAGCTATCACATCACCGGCACTTACTTTCAGACCGACGCTTTTAAATAATTCAGCGTTGTGCTTATACACCGACATCATGTTGTTGGCATGCTGGATCTGGATCACATACCCGGTCTCAAGGGTCCATGTGGCCATGGTGACTGTCCCGTCCAGGGCGGCCTTGACCACCTCATTCGGACCGGCAACCAGGTCAATTCCGAAATGATTTTCCTGCGGATTGAATGGATTTGTGATGATCCCTTCCACAGGTGTGAAAAAATGAATGTCATGAAGTTCATAGCTGTCGGCAGACTGCTCACTGATGCTCAGTCTGAATTGCTCCTCTGCCTCCACCTGTTGCCGAAGGACAGAATCATTCGCCGACCGGGCAAAGACGATCTCATCCGGACGCTGCACCGACGTGGTGTCATTCAGAAAATCCTCAGGCCTGTCCCCGTTTATGATCCTGTTAATGTTCATGAAATACTGGTCCCGCATCGCCAGCTCCCGCTGAAGCGAATCCAGTTTCATCGCGTTTTGCCTGATATGATGACTCATCATCGCATCGGGATATCCGGGGATCAGTTCCCTTACAGGTGTATAGGCAATTGCCAGGTAGACCAATGAAATGAGAAGGACCGTGAGAAACCCGACAATCCCCAGTATATTCAATCTGGAAAGCCTGATGAATCCAACCTCTTCATACGATTCTTCGTTGAGCACCACCAAGCGGTACTTCTGCATCAGCTTGCGAAGAAATCCGTTCTTTTTATTCCTGGTTTTCGCCATGACCAATTTTGTAAGCCACAAAGATAGTAAAGATAGTGGAGAGTTGAGAGTGGAGAGTGAAGAGAGAGTGGAGAGTGGAGAGTGAAGAGAGAGTGGAGAGAGGAGAGTGAAGAGAGATAAGAGAGTTAAGAGAGTTAAGAGTAGTCGAGAGTTTACAGAAAAAAGTATCTTCACGAAAAAAATGTCGCACGGAAGATTTGACAACCCGGTGGTAGCTACACTCACCGGGATTCTCGACTTGTTCAGGAAACAGAAACTCTCTGAAAGACTGACCGATAAAGATCGGATCGATGGAAAAACCTGCATTGTAACCGGTGCAAATTCAGGTCTCGGGTTCGCAATTTCCGTAGATCTTGCAAAACGCGGAGGTGAAGTGATCATGGCATGCAGGAGCCAGATACCGGAGGCAGGCGAAAAAGTAAAAGCACTTTCGGGATCAGGCAATGTGCGAATGATGCGGCTTGATCTCTCGGATCTCGATTCAGTCCATGAATTCTGCCAGCATCTCGAATCTGAAAAAATCCGCACAGACCTCCTGGTCCTCAATGCCGGCGTGGCCTCACCGAAAGCAAAAAAGACTGCTGCCGGACTGGATGAGATATTCCAGGTAAATTACCTCGCCAACTTCATACTCCTCAACCTGTTGATCAACGATGGAGTCATACCGAATGCCAGCTGCAACGGGAACAGGAAACCCGGAACACCTGCTTCAAGGGTCATCTTCATCTCATCCGATTCTCACCAGGGCTCCTCCGCCATCGACCACGATGAATTCGGGAAGTTTTTCGACTACGGCATCAAAAAAGGTATGAACAATTACAGCTACTACAAGCTGGTATTAAATACCTTAGCTGTCGAATTTTCCAAAAGAATCAACACAAAAGAAACCGATGTCTCCATGAATGTGATCTGCCCGGGCCCCGTAAATACCAACATCATCCGCAGTGCCCCGTGGATCGTCAGGGTGATCCTGCGTGGCATCTTCACCATCTTCTTCCAGTCGCCGGCCAGGGCTGCAAAACCAGTGATCTACATGGGGATATCGGAAGACTACACCAACAAAACCGGGGAATACCTCCATATGTTCAACCAGAAAGAAATGGATCCGAAAGTGTATGATCCCGAAGAAGGAAAAAGGCTGTGGGATCACTCTACGGAAATCTGGAATAAGATCGACCCGAAAGCCCGGGTGTGTGAATTCTAAAAATCAAAAAGCGGAAGAATATCCTTCCTTATATAGGCCTGCCCCTCATAACTCTCAAGGAAAGTCTCCCTGAGATAGGCTTCACTCTCCTCAGGGAACAACTCCATGTGCACAAGCGTCCACGGCTGATACCCCGAGGTCCAGTCTTCCGGCGTATCACTGTTGTGAGACAGCATCCGGTCACCCAGACTGGTGGTCATGCCCGTGAACAACTTGTCATGGTCTTTCGCATACAGTACGTAAACTTTGTATAACATATCAGCTGAGGTTGGATTTTAAAAATAGTTATTATTCCTGCATTTACTATAAATCAACCCTATACAACCTCCACTTTTTGACAAATGGTGATTTGAAGGATGTGACCATCTCACAACCGCCATGTTACCGCAACAATGCCATTCCAATCCTGATATGTGTACTCATGTAGGGGTAAATGTGTACCCATGTTGTACCCGTAAATTAGTGATCCACCTGCTTTTAGCCTATCTTTACATTACATCATTGATATACAAATTATGCCACATTACCGACCGGTCATTTTTCTTTGCGCCTCACTATTTATTTGTATGCTGAATGTTACGCCGGTTCAGGCGCAGATCACATCCGTCGGTGAAGGGGGCTACACAACCACCTTCCCCGGGGTGGATGCAGCCAACAGGAATACTTATCCTTCCGGAACTCCCCAGCTAAGTGGAAACGCACTTGGCAAACCTGTGCCCACAAACGACTGGTGGTCGCTGCTGCTGAAGTCAAACCATGCCGGGAACCTGTTCAACTATCCCATGGCTCTCAAAACAATGAATCCCGGACTGATGCTCAGCTATATCCCCTGGGGTGTGCTGGATGATCAAAATCCCATCGTTGTGGGGGTAACAGGATTGAATGCCGACAGGGCCACCGTGGCGGACCATTCCGACTGGACCGTGACCATGGACTGGGACGACGGTACCCACCATCTCCAGGCCACCACCGGCGTGGCCATGCCCTTCATCTATTTCGAAAAGGAGAGCAGCGACATTGCACAAATCACTGTCAACCTGGGCGACGTGACTGTATCCGGCGAAATGCTGATCATCGCCAATGCGCGCAATGATGCCGATTTCGTTATCTATGCCCCCACAGGCAGCTCCTGGACCCAGTCGGGCAACACCTATACCTCCAACCTCAACAACCAAAACTATTGGTCAGCCGCCATGCTCCCCCTGTCCGTCTCGGACCTGACGGCAGTTGCGGAAGCCTATCAAAAATATGCCTATGTGTTCCCGGTCAATACAACCGCCGACTGGAGCTACGACCCGTCCACATCCGTGGTGCGCACCGATTTTGTCGTTGAAACAGAGGTCAAAGAGGGGACAGACACCACCATGCTCATCGGACTGCTGCCACACCAGTGGGCCAACCTGGCAAACGATTCACCCGTACCGGGGGAACAAAGTTACTTTTCGGTCCGCGGCGAGATCAGGACCCTGGCCGGTAACGTATTCAGCATAAATAACACGTTTAAAGGAATACTTCCTGCCCTGCCGTACCTGGCAAATTACAGTGACGGATTCAGCCCTTTCGAAATGAATCGTAAGATTTCGCTTATCGAAAATGACCAGCTGGCAACGTGGACCGACTCCTACAACGAGGGCCAGGTGATGAACCGGTTGATCCAGACGGCGCGGATCGCCGACCAAACAGGGAATATCGAAGCGAGGGACAAGATGCTCGCTACAATAAAGGAGCGGCTGGAAGACTGGCTGACGGCCGAACCTTCCGAGATCGCGTTCCTCTTCTATTACAACAGCGACTGGACCACCATGATCGGCTACCCGGCAGGACACGGTCAGGACGGCAACATCAATGACCACCATTTTCACTGGGGGTATTTTATTCATGCAGCAGCCTTCCTGGAGCAGTTTGAGCCGGGATGGGCCGACCAGTGGGGAGAGATGATCAACCACCTGGTGCGCGATGCCGCCTCACAAAACAGGGACGATGCGATGTATCCCTACCTGAGAAATTTTAATCCTTACTCCGGCCACTGCTGGGCCAATGGTTTTGCAACGTTTCCTCAGGGAAATGACCAGGAATCCACCTCGGAGAGCATGCAATTCAATTCTTCGCTGATCCATTGGGGCACGGTCACCGGCAATGATGCGATCCGCGACCTGGGGATCTACCTCTATACCACCGAGCAAACCGCCATCGAAGAGTACTGGTTCGACATATACGAGCGCAATTTCGCTGCTTCCCAGCAATACAGCCTCGTCTCAAGGGTATGGGGAAATTCCTATGACAACGGGACCTTCTGGACATCCGACATTGCTGCCTCCTATGGCATCGAGATGTACCCCATTCACGGCGGATCCCTCTACCTGGGACATCATCCGGATTACAGCACGAAGCTATGGAACGAGATCACCGAAAATACCGGTATCCTGAACAACGAAGTCAACGATAACCTGTGGCACGATGTGATGTGGGCCTACCGCTCATTTACGGATCCGGAAGCTGCCATTGCACTTTACAATTCCTACCCCGACCGCTCCCTGAAGTTTGGCATCTCCGATGCACACACCTATCACTGGCTGCATGCAATGAATGCACTGGGGACGGTCAGGCCGGATATCACCGCCGATTACCCCATCGCAGTTGCTTTCGAGAAGAACGGGGAGGTTACCTATACCGGGCACAACTATTCATCAGATCCGCTGGAAATTCATTTCTCAGACGGCCACGTGCTGCATGTACCGGCAGGACAGATGGCCACCAGCAGGGATATCGGGACCACAGGCATCCTTACATCAGATTTTAACCAGGCATATGTCAATGGCAGTGTCAGGCTTACCGTCACCATCTCCGGTGACCCGGCTACAAGGGTGGAATTCTGGGATGGCAATACCCTCCTCGGTACCGATGCCGATGCGCCGTATGAGATGACTGCAACGGACCTCTCCCTGGGTGTACATGGCATGTATGCCAAAGTGTTTGTCGATGAAAATTTCAATGTCACCAACCTGCATTCAGTGGTTGTTGGCGAGCAACTCCCATATTTCAATGCCCCGGCAGCCATACCGGGAACAATAGAGGCCGGACATTACGATAAGTTCGAAGGAGGAACAGGTCAGGACATCGCCTATGTAGACCTGGACCAGGAAAACAGAGGGGGTTTCAGGCCTGGAGAATATGTCGATGCTGTATCAGATCCCACTGAGGGTGACAATATCGGGTGGATATCTGCCGGGGAGTGGCTGGAGTATACGATCGAGGTACAGAACGCCGGGATCTATGATCTGAGCTTCCGGTACGCATCCGGCAATGAGAACGGCGGCGGTCCGTTCCATTTTGAAATTGATGGTGCACAAACCGGTCCGGATATTTTCCTGGATTACACCGGGGACTGGGATGACTGGACCGATAAAACCGTCGATGGTATCGAACTCAACAAGGGAAAACATGTGCTGCGCCTCGTGTTCGAAGGTGGCGAATTCAACCTGGGTAGACTAAACTTTACTTACGCAGGGGAACTGGGGTATGCCCCACCGGTGGCAAATGCAGGCGACAACGTGGTGGTGCTCCTACCTGAAACCACTGCCCGGCTGGACGGCTCTGCAAGTTATGATCCGGATGATCAGCCGCTGACCTATTCCTGGGAACAGGTATACGGACCCTCCCAGGTTCTATTCTCCGATCAGGAGGCAGTTGACCCCGGTCTGTCCAACCTGGTTGAAGGCATCTACAAGTGCAAGCTCACTGTCAGCGATGGCACCTACACATCGATCAGCTACGTCCTAGTGATCGTATCTGCAACCACCGATATTCCACCTTCGGTGACCATCATATCGCCTGCCGATGGCTCCTCATTCTACGGGGGATCCGACATTGTCATCACCGCGGCAGCGAGCGACCTGGACGGGGAGATCGTTTTGGTTGAATTTTTTAATGGTGCGGAGAAGATCGGGGAAGCATCGACCGATCCGTTTGAAGTGACCTGGTCGGGTGAAACAGCTGGCACCCATTTCTTCCACGCCCTGGCCACCGATGACAGCGGTGCTACAGCAACATCTGATTCCATTCAGATTGAAATACTGCCGCCTCCGTCTTGTGCTGGCGGACCGGAAAACGGGGATTACACCTACCTGTTCTCGGAAGACAAGGACAATCCGACCCTCACCTTTATTCCGGGCGCCAACGGTGTGGGTTCGCCCACCTGCATCCTCTACTACGGGGCCACCGAACCCTTCCCCGGCTACAATGTAACACCGGGCGTACCCTTCAGGATAAATGCCGAAGAGGGAAGCGTGGTCCATTTCTATTACACTTACTCTTACCAGGGGATGGAGAAAAATACGGCGGCGGACAAACATACCTACACCATCGGGACCTGTGCGGGCGGTCAGCCGGATGTGATCCTGGAGATCGAGGACCAGTTGTTCGCGATCGATGAAAATATCCCCGAAGGAACCCGCCTGGCCACACCGGCATATACCTATACCGGGTTCCTGCCGCTTACCTTCTCTTTGATCAGTGGGAATGAAGCCGGTGCTTTCAATATCAACAGCTCCACCGGGGAGATGACCGTTGCCGATCCGGCACCCATTGACTATGAAACAAGTCCGGAAATATACCTGGAATACGGGATCAGTGATGGGTTGCTGAATAGTTCAGCGATCATTACATTGATGCTCAATGACCTGGATGAGACCCTTGTGGAAGACGGACTCGCGGCTCCGCCCCGCGTGTATCCAAATCCCGTGACAGGGAGATTGTTCATCGACTGGACAGACTTTGCAGAGGCGGCTGTCAGGGAACTGACGGGACGAAAATTATTCATCAGTACAAAAAGTGAATTAGACCTGGGCATGCTGCCGCAGGGAATTTACATCCTTGAGCTAACAGGAAAGGATGATCAACACATCAGACTTAAAATTGTGAAGGAATAACGCAGATCATCACCAGTCTTTTTTTCAGGCCAATCTGTTATCTTTGAGAGAATCCGAAAATCCCGGACTGATGAAAAAACAGATCTATTTAGTGATTACGTTCCTGGTGATCTCCCTTTCGGGACATGCACAGCAGTCGAACATTGTGCATGAAAAGAGAACGTATAAGCATGTGGGCGGACAAGAGCTCACTGCGGATATTTTCTATACCGCGGAAACAAAACGGGAAAGCGGGAACCCCGCCATCGCCCTCTTCCACGGCGGCGGATGGGCATTCGGGAGTCCGTCTGAATTTTTCTCCACCTGCGAGCGATATGCTGAAATGGGGTTTGTGACCTTCTCATTCTCTTACCGGCTCTCGATTAAAGCAGATGGTACTGTCCCACATCCCGAAATCACCCCGGTGGAGAGCACAATGGATGCGCGCAGTGCATTGAGGTGGTTGAAGGAGAATGCTGAAGAGCTGCGGATCGATCCTGAAAAGATCATTGTGGGCGGACAGTCGGCAGGCGGACAACTGGCGCTTGCCACAGCGCTGCTGGACAAGGTGAACGATTCTTCCGACAACCAGGAAATTGATCCGGAACCCTGTGCGCTGCTGCTTTTCTCAAGCAATGTGAACACTGTTGAAGCCTGGCTGGATCGCCTGCTGGACGACCGTCGGGATGAAATATGGTCCATCTCCCCCTTCCATAACCTGAAACCCGGGATGCCCCCCGCAATTGAATTCCACGGTTCGGAGGATAACCAGGTGCCCTACTGGGTGGTGGAGTACTTTATGTTCCGTACCCGCCAGCTGGGTAATCATTTCGAACATATCAAATTCGAAGGGAAGCAGCATTACCTGGCAGAAGGGGACGATACCTATTCGACCTATTACGATGAGGCCATTCTTGAGCGGGTCGACCGGTTCCTGGAAGAGCAGGGGCTGATGCCGAAATAGCAAGAACTGAAAAATCTCTATCTTTATCTTCCTAACTAACCAAACATCTCGTCATGAAACCAGTCAGACTACTTTTTCTGCTGCCGGCATTCACCTTTGCATGCAACAGTATAAACCAATCCGTTGAGATCCCCTCTCCTTCAGAAAACCTGGAAGTAGAGATTAAGACAAATGAGAACGGGGAACTCTTTTACAGCGTCCTGGGCGGAATCGGCACTGCACATCAGGTGGTCATTGAATCCTCCCGGCTTGGGCTGATGAGGGAAGATACAGACTTTACAGAGGGGCTTGAACTGACAGGTATTTCGGAGGTAAAAAATATCTCAGACGCCTACACGATGCGTTCGGGAAAGTTCAGTGATCTTGCCTATGAAGCCAATGAGCAAACGCTCACCTTTACAAATACTACGGGTCACGAATTGCAGATCGTTTTCAGGGTGTTTGATGAAGGGGTGGCTTTCAGGTATGTCATGCCCGGAGAATCGACGGACCTGTTCAGGATAAAAAAAGAACTCACATCATTTAATGTAGGACCCGGACTGGAAAGCTGGATGTCCCCCTACCAGTCGGCCAAACCCTGGGGAAACCCCGGATACGAAGCCGATTACATGCCTGTAAAGTCCGGCGCTCCCTCAACGGAAGAGGTTGGCTGGTCATTTCCGCTGTTATTCCAGAAAGCGGGTCAATGGCTCTATATTTCCGAAGCCGGGCTGGACGCCTCCTACTGCGGCACTCATCTTGCTCATGATTGCAAAGGCGGAATATACACGATCGCCTTCCCGGAACCGGATGAACGTTACGGCGATGGTGAGGTCATGCCAGCATCGGCACTCCCCTGGGAACTCCCCTGGAGATTTGTACTTGTGAGCGATTCTATCGCAGACATCGTCGAATCATCCATGGTCTATCACCTTGCACAACCTTCAATGATCGAAGAAACTTCATGGATCCTGCCGGGAAGGGCTTCATGGGAATGGTGGTCCTCAAAGGGAGGCAGGACCGTGAAAAGGCTGAATCATTATATCGACCTGGCTGCTGAAATGGGCTGGGAGTATTCCCTGGTCGATGCCGGATGGGAAAATATGCCTGATGGAACCATCGAAGATGTGATCGCCTATGCGGAACAAAAGGATGTTGGGTTGTTGCTCTGGTACAGTTCAGGGGGAAGAAGGGACAGTACCAGTACCAGTGAAGATTTTGTGCTGTTCAATGACGATACCAGGAAGAAGGAGATGGCCCGTCTGGAAAAATGGGGAATCAAGGGGATCAAAGTCGATTTCTTTGCAACCGACAAACAAATTGCCATCGATCTGTATGAAAAGATACTCGGTGATGCTGCCGATCACCATCTGCTGGTCAATTTCCATGGATGTACCCTTCCACGTGGCTGGACCAGGACATGGCCCAATTTGCTGACCATGGAAGCGGTCAGGGGAGCAGAGTGCTACAGGTTTTCCGAACCGTACCCGGACATTGCTGCCTTTTACAATTCCATTGCGACGATCCTGCGCGGCACAGCCGGACCAACAGATTTTACCCCGGCGACATTTTCAGACAACAGGTATCCGCACATCACCACCTTTGGGCACGAACTGGCGCTTACAGTGGTATACGAATCAGGGATTATTCACATGGCCGACAACCCGGAAAGCTACTTTTCGCTTCCCGGAGAAGCGGTTGATTTCCTGAAAAAAGTGCCTGCAGCATGGGATGAATCCAGGCTCATCGAAGCAACCCCGGGCGATAAATTCGTGGTGGCAAGACGAAACGGAGACCAGTGGTTCATCGCCGGGATCAACGGGAAAAATGAAGCACAGGAGGTCAGTTTCAAACTGCCCGGGCAGATGAACAGAGCGATTCTGTTGGCGGATGGCGATACACCGCGGGAACTGAAGATCGAAAATATGCAGGGTGACGATGGTACCATCACCGTAACAATGAAACCCAACGGCGGATTTGTGCTGTACCCTTCAGAATAGATAAGACTTAATTTTTCTCTTCTTCCTCCCGGATGATCTCAAAGGATTGCATGATCACCTGTGAAAAACAGGTATCCATGCCATCATTCTGTTCATCATCGAAATGCTCATTCCGGTAGGTTACTGCATCAGGCACCGTGCTCACCAATACACAGGAGCGCCATTAACAGATTCTTAATGATTTTTTAAGCATAGAAACCTATTCTTGCCTTAAACGGGGTCGACAAGCTTAAACCGGGCCCCCGATCGTTGCCCCTGAATCGAATAAAAAAAACTGAACAATCATGAAAATCAAGTACCTGAAATTAATCGGCTCCATCGCAATTACTTTCCTGCTTATTCTTGCCGGATGTGCTTCAAAAAACAACGGTGAATCCCAAAATGAAAAGGCCAGCTCATTTGTAAAACACACCATGTCGCCCGGACTTGTGATGGCGGGATACCAGGGATGGTTCAATGCTCCCGGCGACGGGGCTGATCGTGGCTGGTACCACTACCAGAAGCGGGGTAGGTTCGAGCCGGGGTATTGCACGATCGACATGTGGCCCGATATGAGCGAGTATGAGAAACAATATGAAACATCTTTTCAATATGCCGACGGCACTGCAGCCAAACTATTCAGCTCTCACGATGAGAGTACCGTCAGGCTCCACTTCAAATGGATGGAGGAGTATGGACTCGATGGCGTCTTTATGCAGCGTTTTGTGGGCGAGGTGAAGCGTGAATCCGGAAGGAACCACTTCAACAAGGTGCTGAGATCGGCAAAACAGGCAGCCCTTGATCATGACCGGACCATCGCTGTCATGTATGACATGTCGGGGATGCGTTCCGAGGATGCGGATGTACTGATCGAGGACTGGAAAAAGCTGAAAGAGGAGCATGGATTTACCAACCGCTCGGAATACCCGAACTACCTGTTCAATGAAGGCAAACCACTGGTTGCCATCTGGGGTGTTGGCTTCAATGACAACCGGAAGTACAACCTGGACGATGTCGAGAAGATCATCAATTTTCTCAAATCTGACGAAGGCGGTAATTGCTCCGTACTGCTGGGTGTCCCCACCTATTGGAGAGAACAGGGCAACGATTGCATCAAGGATGAGAAAATGCACGAGGTCATCAAAATGGCCGATGTGGTCCACCCCTGGTTCGTTGGACGATACAATGAAGCGCGTTATGACAGCTTTAAGTCATTGATCGGCAAAGACAAGGCGTGGTGCGATGCAAACGGACTCAAATATATCCCGGTGGCATTCCCGGGTTTCACCTGGAAAAATATGTATCCCGAAAGCAACAGCTACATCGACAGGAACGAAGGAAAATTCTTCTGGAAGCAGCTGAGCGGCATCTCCTCTGAAGGTGCGGAGATGGTCTACGTATCCATGTTCGATGAGGTGGATGAGGGCACCGCCATTTTCAAAGTGGCAAAAAAGGTACCCGTGGGCGAAAGTACATTTGTCCCGCTGGATGAAGATATTCCCACCGATCATTTCCTCTGGCTCACAGGTCAGGCTGCTGCGATGATGAAAAAAGGTCAGCCACTGCCCGTTGAGAAACCGGAACAGAAATAAAAACATTTATACCAATGCAAAAGTATTATTTCATAGGAATCTTATCTGCCGCTGTTGTCTTGATCATGACCACCTCCTGCGGCAGAACGGAGAACGAACCAGAATTCAATCCTGCTGATTCAGGGGTGATCATAACTGTCAGCGGACCCATTGTACCGGATGACCTGGGAGTGACCCTGACCCATGAACACCTGCTCGTCGATTTCATCGGTGCTGATGAGACCGGGTACCACAGGTGGAACCGGGATTCAGTTGCAGCCACCCTGCTTCCCTACCTGGAGGCACTGGAAACACATGGTGTTGTAACGTTCATCGACCCAACACCCGCCTACCTGGGCAGGGATCCGGAATTGCTGAAGATGCTCAGTGAGAAGAGCGGTCTGCACATCGTCACCAACACCGGGTACTATGGCGCCCGCAGCAACCAGTTTATCCCGGGAGAGGCGATGGACATGTCTGCCGGCGAGCTTGCAGATGCCTGGATACAGGAGTTTGAAGCGGGGATCGAGGGCAGCGGGGTACACCCCGGTTTTATCAAGATCGGCGTGGACAATGCTGAGACACTGTCGGCCTTCCATGATACCCTGATCACCGCCGCTGCACTTGCCAACAAATCCACCGGCCTGGTCATTGCCTCCCATACCGGTCCGGATGCCCCCGCATTTGCGCAGCTTGAAGTCCTTGATCGTATGGATGTCCCGCTCTCCTCATTTATCTGGGTCCATGCTCAGTCAGGAACAGAACAGGGAAACATCGAAGCGGCAGAACGGGGCGCATGGATCTCCCTGGACGGGTTCAATGCAGCACGGGATGAAACCCCGGGGTCTAAATTCAGTTCTGCATGGTATGCAGAACGGATCTCGGCACTGAAGGAGGCAGGTTATCTTAACCGGGTTCTGCTCTCTCATGATGCAGGATGGTACCGTCCGGGAGAACCGGGAGGTGGAGAGATCCGGGGATATACCGGAATTTTCACCCACCTGTTACCGGAACTCGAAAGCCAGGGATTCACAGAAGCGGAGATTACACAGCTACTTGAAAAAAACCCGGGCGATGCATTTGCGGTAAGGGCACACTGATCCGGGGATTTATTTGAAAGGCAGCATGTCTTACTGATCTCAGTTGATGGTCCTGATGTTCCAGGCCTCAAGGGAGACAAGTCTGGCAGTTCCCCCCAGGGCCGTCAGCGCGACATGGTCCCCTTTCAC
>JGI12048J13642_11263733_pt1 | contig 13989 bp, 10 predicted proteins | sample ElkSlonscriptome_16_FD_13642 | JGI IMG/M metagenome (IMG submission 13642) | reverse complement strand
GAGCCGCTCCATCGGCACTACCTGCGGCTCCTGGACGGCGGAACGAAGCCGAATCTGGCGAAGCTGACGATCGCGCGGCAGATCGCCTCGATCATGCTGGCGGTGTGGCGCACACAGGAGGTCTACGACCCGAAGCGACTCGAGAAGACGTCGAAGAGCGGCTGACCGGAGACGACACCACGGAGCAGGTGGAGCGACGTCGACGGGTCGGTCGTGGGATCAGAGCGGTTCAGGGGAGAGCATCCATTGGATTTCTGGTCCGGGCCCTCGGGTCCGAGTCCCCCCGGATAGGCTATGCCCCCCTGGAGAGCCGAACGAAGCAATGGGCCGAAGAGCCCCCGATAGAAGGATGGTTCCCGCTTCCGAGCGGAGAACGAACCGGCTGTGCCAGGATCCCGAGTCTCGCTCCCTTCAGGACGAGAGCCACCCCCGAACGCTCGATCTCACTCCGTACCCGACCGTCCCGGGCGCCTGAAACAACGGACGCTGGCCGTCAAAACAACATCGGACAGCGTGTTGTCGACGTGCGTCTTGACGGCCTGCCCCATAGAAGGAAATCCAATCGGGTTCGTCGCTGTTCGAAGTGGACGTGGCGGGATCCGGGCGAGCGTCGCAAGCGGGCTCGTGGTTTCGCGGACGGGGGGTCTCGAAGGGGTCCTCGGAGCGAGTCGCAGCGGATGGGACGCTGCGTCGGCGGGATGCGCCGTTGGGCAGCACGTGAGCAGGCGGCGGCCGGCCCACTAAGGCGTACGGTTCACGCACTCCAGGTCCCGTCGTCACCGGGCAGGCTCTGATCGAAGGGGTCGCGGCCAGCGGACCTGGAGTCCCCATGGCTCCCCTCATCCCAGGGTGAGGGTGGATCGACCGCCAGCAGCTCGGTCTGCGGCGGCCCCCGGGCCGGACTGATCGGAGGCGGGTGCTCCGGAATCCGGAGGTGCCGGAGGATGGGACGGACGACGCCGGGGTCGGTAAGGAAGGCGAGGATGCGCATCTCACCATGGCAGGCCGGGCACCGGAGAGGGTGCACCTCGTAGACCCGTGCGAGCAGCTGAGCCCACCGGCGTCGGGGGCCGCGGTCCGTCGCGTGGTCGCACGAGGGGGCGGTGGCCCCGTCAGGCGCGTCGAGCCCAGCGTCCTCCACGTCCTCCCGCCCGAACCGGGTGGCCTCTCTGCGCCACTTCGCGTTGGGCGCGAAGACGCCATGGTAGCGGTGTCGGTGGACGCGCGGCGGGGGCACCAGGCGTGCGAGCCGATCGATCAACTCGAGCGGGCTGAGGCGGAGGCGGGTGCGTCCGTCGTGCGCGGGGCGGGGCAGCTGATAGACCAGACGGGCGTGCGCGGAACTAAGTTGTACCCGCGTCGAGGCGGGCCGAAGGCGGTGCAGCGCAAACGGTGGGCGGGCGCAATATCGTAGTAGGCGTTCGAGACCGGCTCGGTCGTGGGCGGCGATCCGTACCGAACCGTCGAGGCTGAAGCCGCCGGTCCCCCGCCACGTGAGCATGTTCTCGGCGTCCGCCTCGGTGAGCAGGCCACGACGAACGTAGAGCCGCAGGATGCGCCGCTGCAGCGTGGGCGTGAGAGCCTGCGCTCGCTCGGCGTCCAGGTCAGCGGCGGGTCGGAATCGCAAGGAGCCGTCGTCGGCCTCCTGCTCCCGCACGAAGAGTCCATCGGTGACGGCGAGATGGAAGTGCGGGTGCGGATTCAGGGCCGAGCCGAATCGGTGCAGGAAGGAGACGGCGCCCAACCGGGCCTCACCGGGAAGAGGACCACGTACGGAGCGCCGGAGCTCACGACGAACTGCCCGGAGCAGGATGCGCAGCACCGCCCCCGCCAGCTTCGAGTCCCGCATCAGCTGCGGCCTCAGACGCTTGGGTACCGAGAGCACCCACTGCCGCATCGGTACGACGGGCACGACGCTGTCGCTCAGGTGCGCGGCCACCTCGGCCATGCGGCGGTTGGTGCAGGAGGGGCAGACGCAGCGTCCCTTGCAGCTGAAGGCCACGAGCCGCTCCTGGCGGCAGTCGGTGCATCGCGCCCGAGCGAAGCCGAAGGCCAGGATTCCGCAGGTGAGGTAGCTGCGGAACTCATGTTCGATCCAAGGCGGGAGATACTCTACCTCGTCCGCCTCGGCCATGGCGAGATACGTTTCGAGGTGATGCTGAACGACCTGGTAGAGCGATGGGAAGAAGGTCGTGGCTGAAGATCATGTCGACGCTGAGCGACTGCAGCGTCACGTCGAACAGGTCGACGGGGCGCGTCGGCTCCAGGCCGAGGTAGTGGAAGGCGAGCCACAGGAGGTCCGGGAGCTGCGAGACCACGAGATACCACCCGAGGAGGGCGGTGTGGAACCGGCGGGCCGGGGCGCGCTGGTGGGCGACGAGTGCGGTGGCGAAGTGTCCGGCGAGCATGGAGGTGTGGGCTGGAGCGGGTGGCTGCCAATCGGGGAATCCTCTCCAGCTATTTCTCGGGGGCGACGAACGGGGCCGTCCCATGGAGCGACTCGTTCTGTACAGCTGCGAGGTTGAATGCTCCGAGGTCCGAGAAGGTGATCGATGCAAAGCTCGGCGTCCGGCTGGCCACCAGGGTCGAGCGGGCAGGCTGGTCCGCGATTCTCCCTGGGCGTGTGACGACGAAATCGAACGAATCCGCCTGGTTGGCTGCCATGAATGCGGTGACCGCGTTGTTGTCGGCCAGCATGTCGGTGCTTCCGTTCACACGGGCCGCAAGGCTCGCAGTCGCGCGAAGAAGCAGAGGGCTCGATCCATCCAGGCCCGTGGCAAAGATGACGGACTGGAACAGAAAGGAGCGCAGTGATGACTCGGCATCCAGCATGGGCCAGAGCCGCTGGACGAATCGGGTCATCATCCCCTGGTCATACCCCTTGCCGTAGGGTCCGCCCCCGCAGCAGATGACGTGCGTCGTCCCGTGCACGGTCTCCTGCAGGGCCGCGACGTTCTCGAAATCACCCGGGATGACCGTCAGATTCGAGCGCTCGATACCAAGTTTCAGCGGGCTCCGCGCCAAGGCCCGGACCGTGTGGCCCTGTTCGAGTGCGTGGCCGACGACCTTGGACCCGGTCAGTCCGGTCGCTCCGAACACTCCAACGGTCATAGCGCTCATTTCGGTGCCTCGGAGGTCATGGCAGGCCTCGCGTGGGTCGCCGCCCCGTGGGCGGTTGGAGAGGGCAGGGAGCGTGCCGATTCCAGCGCGGTCCAGAGCGCAGCGACGGCACCGGTGAGGCCGGCGAGAACGCGCGGCACATGGAGGACGAGCCACCAGCGAAGTTCGGTGGTGATCTGCGCATCCGTCTGGTCGAGGCCCCACAGTCGGAAGTTCGCGGGCAGGTGGTACACCATCGTGATCAGCGAGGCGAGGCCGATACCGCCGAGTGCGATCATCCAGCCCCGGCGGAGCTTCGGCACGTTCCAGTCCTGCTTGAGCAGCCAACCGACCCCGACGAAGGCGGGCACCAGGGTCACCATCACACACGGCAGCAGCAGGATGAAGTTCGCCTTGAACCAGAGGGCGAACTCCTGGGGCGCGAGGTCGACCCAGTAGCGGCCGAGGGCGAGCCCGATGGTCAGCATCACCCCCGTGAACATGGCCGAGCCGATCACGGCCAGGTTCTGGTAGACCAAACGCTTCACGGCGCCTCCGGGCGTCAGGCAATCGGTCGACGAGAGCCGGTAGAGTTACTTGCGGATGACAAGCGAGTGTACCATGGCGGCTCAAGGTTGGCAATCGTGCGCTCTACGTCCACCGTCCCGCCGGAGGGCTTTCGATTTGTCATCAGACCGGTTACAAATAGGGCATGAACATCGACCTCGCACTCGGTCTGCACGTGCTCGGCTTCCTGACCGCCCGCCGCGGATCACCGCTCACTTCGGAGACGCTGGCCGACTCGTTCGGCACCAACCCCGTCGTCGTGCGTCGCGTCCTCGGAAAGCTCAAGGAGGCTGGACTCGTGCTCAGTCGGCGGGGTGCCGGCGGGGGCAGCGTACTCGCCCGCGACGCTTCGGAGATCACCCTCCGCGACGTCTACCTTGCCGTTGCTGAGCGCCCGGAGCTCCTTCGTCGTCACCCCGGGGAGGCAGATGGGGCGGCCCAGGTCCTGGCGGGCTACATCAACCGGATCTACGACGAGGCCGAGGACGCACTCCTGGCGCGGCTTCAGAGTGTGACAATCGAACAGATGGATGCGGAGGTGCGGCCCGAGATCTGTGCCGCACTCGCGCGTCGAGGGCTCGACTCCGCGGCTCCCGCGAGCCAACGGGCGAGCTGAACACCCCAGCCCCTATTCGAGAACCCATGTCGAACACGCACGCAGCCTCGGTCCCGACCACCCTCCCCCTGAGGATTGCGTCCGTCCTCTGGGCCGTCTGGGGACTGGTTCACACCCTCGCCGGAGTCCTCACTATCCGGAATGACACAGCAGGCGCGGTCCAGGCGATCGCCGACGGGGTCGAGCCCGCATCGCTGTCGATGACCTACCCGGACGCAGTGGGTGCGATCATCAACCAGCACGGATTCAACCTTCTGTGGATCGGGGTCGTAACGCTCGTCTGCGCCGCCTTCATCTGGCGCGGGTCGCGCCCGGCGATCCTGATCGCCGCGCTGGTCGGCGGCCTCGCGGATGTCGGATACTTCATCTTCCTGGACCTCGGCGGCTACGTCAGGTTCGTGCCGGGGACCCTCATGACCGTCTTTTCAGGTTCGGCCATTCTCTTGAGCTTCTGGGCGCTCTTCCGCAAGCCACGCTGACTCGCGCGGGCGCCCTTCACTGCGAGGGGACGGGTCCGCCCCGAGACGCCGGATCCGCGTCAGGAACGGCGGCGCATTCCGGGACTCACACGTCCTCCCCGAGCGCCACCCGTCGGCTTTTCCGGGCCCGGACTTCCAGTGCGCTGGCCAATCCCGCTCGGTCCTGCTGAATCGTCGCGGCCATATCCGACAGCACCTTGGCCTCCGTGTGTGCACTCCCCCACACGACCAGCTCGAGCAGCACCGGGATCAGCGCAAAACCGCTTTCGGTCGGGACGTAGATGCGCCGCCGACCATCATCTGGATCCTCTCGCCGTTCGATGACCCCGGCGCCGACCAGGCGCTCCAGCCGATCGGCCAGGATGTTCGTGGCGATGCCTTCATCCGCCCCAATCTCCGAGAACCCGTGTCGCCCACCCAGGAGCATGTCGCGCATGACGACAAGGGTCCATCGATCGCCGATGAGATCCAGAGAAGCGGCGATCGGACATGAGGCCCGGGTAGAGTCAGGCATCGCGAATGTGTGGCTTGCAAGTCACAAGGGACCGGGGTAAATTCCCGCATCCCTTGCGTTGCGCAAGCGAGTCTGGCCTCACACCGGATGGCATGCACGTGCTCCACTCCCCCGTCGGCATCGATCCCGCCGATCCCGAACAAAATCGTTCCGAAATCGACCACGTGTCGGCGCCATTCCGTGTTGAAGAGAATGTGAAGTTCATCATCGTGGAGCAGTCCAAGGCCAAGCTGGAGGGGACCCGGGCATCTCACCTCAATCTTACGCGCATGGCGGCCGATGTCACCCTCGACCCTCTGCGTGGAACCCGATGCAAGGGTGCGGCCGCACCCCATCAACGCCAACGTCCTCTTCGCCGACATGGGCACGATGTGGTTTTTGAACGTGCTCTACGCGCCGACGCTGCTGCTGAGCCAGCTGTACATCGCCTACCGTCTGATCCTGCACCTGACCGGGCGATCCGATCGCCTTGCGACCCCCTGAAATGCACGACTCGGCATACCGCCCGAGTCGCCTCGGGGGTCGGCACTTCGCAGACCTCTCCTCCCTTAAGCAAGGCAGCGTTCTTCAAGATGAGATTCTCCACGCATTCGGCGCTCATGCTGTCCGGGTTCCTGATTGCCGGCTGCAGTGAGCCAGCCGTTCCAGCCGCTTCGCCCAGGGCCGTCGAGGTCGTCGACCTATCTACCTCGAGGGTTGGGACCAGCGTATTCTCTGGCGTCATTCGCGCGACGGATCGAGCGGACCTGGGGTTCCCAATCGGCGGTGAGGTCAGGTCGATGCCGGTCGAGCTCGGAGACCGCTTCGCGGCGGGCGATACACTCGCCGTGCTCGACGACGCCGAGCCGCGGGCCGAGCGGGCCGCGGTCGAGGCCCGGCTGGACGAGGCTCGAGCAGAGTCCGCGACTGCGAGCCGTGACGCGGGCCGGTTCGAGGCGCTTCTGGGCACGGGCGCCGTTGCGGAGTCCGACATCGAGGCAGCGAGCACGCGCTCGGAGAGGGCTGCCCGCCGGGTGGCGGTCGTCGAAGCAGATCTGGAGCGAGCCGAGGCCCGGCTGTCCGACTACCGGCTGATCGCATCGTTCTCGGGGCGCGTCACCGGCCGGATGGCGGAGCCGTCCACGGTGGTCGGTGCCGGACAGGCCATCCTCTCGGTGGCGGGCACCGGCCGCGGATTCGAAGCCGTGGTGACCATCCCCGAGGGCACTCGGGCGACCTTCCCCATCGGCGGCGAGGCCGAAATTCTGTTTCGCGCTGGCCTGGAACCCGCGCTTGCTCGGGTATCCGAGGTGAGCGCGGGTGCCCGGAACGGGGGACTCGTCGAGATCGTCATGACGGTACCCGAGGCTCCCGCCGACCTCCTTCCGGGCCAGCGGATCGAAGTTCGAAGCCTCGGCGAAGAGCTTCGACTTCTGCTGCCTCCCGGGAGCTACATCACGCAGAGCGACTCGGTGGTCTCGGTATTCGTCATCGAAGGCGACTCGGTGGCGCGCGAGCGTACGGTAGGCGTCGCCGGGATTACCGACGCGGGACTGATCGTACGCTCCGGGGTCGAGGCCGGAGAGCGGATCGCCGTGCGCGGCGCGGCCCGTCTTCGGGACGGCGACCAGGTGGTTCCCTCCAACCTCGGGGTGGCGCGCTACAATGACTGAGTCGAAGCGCGGGGCAGGGGGAGCGATCGCGCTGTGGGCCCTTCGATCGCAGCCACTGGTCTTCTTTCTGGTGGTCACGGCACTCGTTTTCGGCGTCTATGCCTACTTCACGCTCCCCGCGCGGGAGGACCCCGAGATCCTGATCCGGGAGGCGCTGATCACGACCGGGCACCCGGGGCTTCCCTCCGAGGACGTCGAGCGACTCATCACGAAGCCGATCGAGGAGGCGCTCCTTGTCGTGCCCGAGATCAAGAGAATCCGGTCGACGTCGCAGGACGGACTCAGCACGGTGAAGGTCGAGCTTGCCGACCAGTACACGGACCTCGAGATCGTGTGGGAAGAGATCGCCGAAACGGTTGCGGAGGTCCGTCCACGGCTTCCGGCCGGTACCGGCCCGCCCCTCGTCCAGGACGATTTCGGGGATGTGGCCGTCGTTACGCTCGCGGTGCACGGCGAAGGGTTCTCGCCGGCCGAACTCGGGCGGTATGCGGAGCACGTGCGGGACGGACTCATCACGGTGCGAGGGACCCAGAGCGTGAGCGTTCTGGCTTCGCCCGTCGAGCGCATCTTCGTGGAGACGGACAACGCGGTACTGAGCGAACTGGGGATCGCGCCTTCAGATATCGCGCGGGCAATCGACAGTCAGAATGGGGCTCTCGCGGCAGGTACGGTGGATCTGGGGGATGTCGGGTACCTCGTCGACGTCGGGGGCGCGTTCTCCAGCGTGGAGGAGGTCGAGGCGACGCTCGTCCCGGTCGGCTCGTCGGGTACTCTGATCTCGCTCGGGGAGATCGCCACCGTCCGGCGGGGCCTGGAAGACCCTCCCACGACGCGCGCCTACTACAACGGCCAGCCTGCCGTGATCATCGCCGTCGCGATGCGCTCGAGTGAGAGCGTGATCACCTTCTCGCGCCGCGCGCTTCAGCGCGTATCGGAGATCCGCGACGGGCTCCCTCTGGGGCTCGATCTTTCGGAGATCACCGTTCAGGCGGATCAGGTCGAGAGCGCCGTGTACGGCGTCACGTTCAGTATCGCTCAGACGCTCCTGATCGTACTCGGCGTCGTCATCCTCTTTCTCGGCCTCAGAACGGGTCTGATCGTGGGCTCCATCGTGCCCGCAGTCGTGCTCGCCACTCTCGCCGCCCTGGCGCTGTTCGGACTTCAGCTGGAGCGGATGAGTCTTGCCACGATCATCATCTCGCTGGGCCTCCTGGTCGACAACGGGATCGTGATCGCGGAGGACTTCAAGCGAAGGCTCGAGGAGGTCGGCGATCGGGATGCGGCGGTCGAGGGGACGGCCGCGGAGCTCGGCGTCCCGCTGCTCACGTCGTCTCTCACGACCATGGCGGTCTTTCTGCCTCTGCTGCTCATGCAGATCGAGGCCAGCGAGTACACGCGATCGATCACCTACGTCGTCATCATCTCGCTGAGCGTCTCGTGGCTCTTCTCGATGACGGTGACGACCACTCTGTGCCACACCTTCCTCTCCATGGATCCTGATGGGAAGGGCGAAGGCGGGTGGCTGGACCGCTTGTTCGACGCGCTGGACTCGGTGTACGAGCGCGCCCTCTCCAGGGTCCTTGGGGGACGGCGATACTACATGGGTGGGGCAGTGCTCGCCTTCGTGTTCGGCGGGTGGTTGATGGGGCAGACGCCCCAGAAGTTCTTCCCGGACAGCGATCGAGCCCAGATCCTCGTGTATGCCGATCTGCCGGTGGGTGTGACGTCCCGAACCACCGATGCGCGGGTGCGTGACCTGATGCAGGTGCTGGACGACACCGCCGCCTTCCCCGAGGTCATCGACTACGCCGGATACGTAGGGTTCGGCGGCCCCCGCTTTGTCCTCTCACTGTCGCCGGTAGATCCGGCTCCGAACGTCGGCTTTCTCGTCATCAACGTCGCCGACATGAAGACGGCCGAAGCTCTCGTGCCGTCACTCCGGGAGGCCTTCCGGACGGCCGCTCCGGACGTTCAGTCGCGCGTGTCGCGAATGTTTCTCGGACCCGCAGATCCGAATGTGATCCAGATCCGAGTGCAGGGGCCGGATCTGGACTACGTGTTCGCCAAGGCCGCAGAGGTCGAGAAGCTGCTCGTCGAAAGCTCCGGCTCGATCGACGTGTGGTCGAACTGGCGGAACCGCACCGAGAGGCTGAAGGTCGACTTCGATGCTGCTCGAGGCCGAGCCGCAGGGGTCTCCGCCGTCGACGTCTCTCGAACACTGGCACGAAGCCTCACCGGCGAGACCGCCACGGTGTTTCGGGAGGCGGACGAGCGAATCGACGTCGTGCTTCGGTCGTCCGAGAGCGAACGTCGGAGCATCGATCGGGTGGCGGGCCTCGCCGTGTTTCCGGGCGGTGCGGGCAGCGCCATTCCGCTCGGCCAGGTCGCGGCGGTTCGACGATCCACCGGCTTCGGTGTGATCGCCCACGAAAACCTGGTGAGGACGGCCACCGTTGAGGCTCGAAATCTCGAGCAGACGCCTCAGGATTTCGCCCCGACGCTTCGAGCAGAGCTCGATGAGCTCAATGCGACGCTCGCGCCGGGCCACAGCATCGAGTTCGCCGGCATTCTGGAGGACACGGCGGAGGCCAACGCCGCGCTTGCATCAACGATGCCCGTGGTCCTCTTCATCATCCTGACGCTGCTGATCTTTCAGTTCGGTGACCTTCGGAAGCCTATGGTCATCCTGTTGACGCTTCCCTTCACCTTCATCGGTGCAGCGGTCGGACTGAATCTGCTACCGGCAACCTTCGGCTTCATGGAGATCCTGGGGCTCTACGCCCTGATCGGCGTGATCATCAACAACTCCATCGTCCTCGTGGACCGGATCGAGATTGAGCGAGCGGCAGATGATTCGGACCTGCGAGCGGCGATCCTGCGCGCGTGCACGCGAAGGCTCCGCCCGATCGTCATGACGACGGTGACGACGGTGGTGGGCCTGCTTCCGCTCATCCTTGCCAGGGACGTGCTCTTCTACGGGTTTGCGACGGCACTCAGCTTCGGCCTGGCGATTGGAACCGTGGTCGTGTCCCTCTTCATGACACCGGTGCTCTATTCGCTCTTCTTCCGCGAACGTGGGGCCAGCCAGCCAGGGGCGTCATCCAGCCAACCTGGCCTCGCCGGAATGGCAATTGTATGGCTCGTGGCCAGCGGCTGTGCAGTGGGCCCGAACTACTCCGCGCCTGAACTCCCGACGCCGTCGCTGAGCCCTTCAGCGGCTTCGCTGGAGATGGCGAGTGCATCAAGCGTGGACCTCGAGTGGTGGCAGGCGTTGGAGAACCCCACCCTGACCCGGCTCGTCGCCGAGGCCCGCGCCAGCAATTTCGAAATCACCCAGGCCGAGGAGCGAGTCGAGCAGGCGGCCTCGGCGCTCGGGATTGCTCGCGGGGCGCTGCTCCCGGGAGTCGGCGCAGAGGGGGGGGCGAGTCGCATTCGTGGGAGCGAGACCGCCGGCGCGTTCGGGCCACCGCCCGGAGTGCCCGCCGAACAGTCCGTCTACGAAGCCCGGCTCGCGACCAGCTGGGAGATCGACCTCTTTGGCCGGCTGCGCCGACGTTCCGAGAGCGCGGCGGCTCAGGCGGAGGCCAGCGAGTGGGACCGTCGGGGCGTCGTCGTCGCGGTGACCGGGGGCGTCGCCCGAGAGTATGCGGCGATTCTGGCAGCGGGCGATCGAATCGAGATCGCCGAAACCAATATCAATGTGGCACGTGAGACCCTCGAGCTCGTTGAGCAGCTCCATGATGCCGAGCTTCGAAGTGCGGCAGACGTCTCGCGCGCCAACGCAGACCTTCAGCGACTGCGCGCGGCTGCGCCTCCGCTCCAGGCTGAGCGGCATGCCTCGGCGGCTCGCCTGGCCGTCCTGCTGGGAAGAGAGATCGGGAGCGGCGTCCCGGACCTCCTGTCCGAGGTTGGGGGCACGATGCGCCTGGACCCTGTCGCGGCCGGGGTGCCCAGCAGCCTGCTTCGCAGACGACCGGACATTCGCGCAGCCGAGCGTCGACTGGCCGGAGAGAACGCACTGATTGGCGCGGCCATTGGGGATCTGTTCCCGCGCCTGTCTCTATCGGGGGCGTTTGGCGTGATCTCGTCCGCGACGGACCTCCTGTTCGATCCCGAGAGTCAGGAGTGGTCGATCGGAGGTCTGGTACAGGTCCCGATCTTCGACGGAGGCTCGAGGTGGGCAACCGTGCGCATCGCCCGGTCGGAAACGGCTGAGGCGCTGGCCGCCTACAGGCAGACGATCCTGGTCGCGTTCGCTGAGGTAGAGTCTGCCCTGGCGACCTACCAGTCGTCGATCGATCAGGTGGCCGCGCTCGAGGAGGCGGTCGTGAGTCAGACCGAGGCGTTCGAGTTCGCGAGGCTTCGATTCGTGCAGGGTCTCGCCAGCACGCTGGACGTTCTTTCCGCCCAGCGAGAGCTCACGGGGCTGCGCGATGGCCTTGCCCGGGCCAGGGCCGACGCGGCACGGGCGCTCGTGGACACGCACATGGCGCTCGGGGGAGGTTGGTAGACTGGAGCGGCGGGCCGCTGCAGCTCTGGAGCGCGACCGCATGGGCACCTCGGCCCGGAGGTCCCCGCTCCGGACGATTCCGGAGCGGGGCCTTTCGACTTCTGCGCCGGGGTTTTACTCCGGCAGGGCGTAGGCGACCAGCCCCGTCGACTGCTGCACCAGGACGTACTGCCGGCCCTGGTGCATCCAGCCCGACATGCCGTACCTGCTGTTCCCCGGGATCGGCACCGCGCCGACCCGCTCACCGGTCGCCTTGTCGATGCCGAAGATGAAGTTGTCGCCCGCGGCGTCCTGACCGCTGGCGATCAGCAGCTCTTCGGTCACGATCATCACCGAGTGTCCGCCGCGACCGCGGTTGGTTTCGACATCCAGCCCCTGCAGCAGCGGATGGGTGCGGATGGCTTCCTGCTCCGCCTCCGACGCGTCGCCGTTCGGAATCACCCAGCGGTACTCGCCGGTGTTCATGTCGATGGCGCTGATGCGGCCGCGCGGTCCGTCGAAGAGGAAGTCGTCGGGAAGACCCTCGAACGGATTGACGGCGTCGGTCTCGGCGGGCCGGGGTGGGACCCGAGTGGTCGCGTAGTCGACCACCGTGGTTCCGGTCTGGCGCTCGTTGTCACGGAGTTCACCGGCGTCCAGATACCTCCGGCCACACCCCGAGTGCGAAGTGACGTACATGACGCCCTCCACGGGATCGGCGATCGCCGGCCCGGAGATGTTCACTCCACCCGTGTCGCCCGGGCAGATCAGCGCACCGCCCTGGCCGTTGTCATTCCCCTCGTAGGTCGGGGGATTGAACAGCGGGGCCAGCTGATTCGTGGCTCTCGCGTACTGGAGTGCCGCGGCCCGGATCTCGGGCGTGTAGTCGATCAGCTGATCCTCGGTGCGCCCCTGCAGGTCGTAGGGGGCCGGCCAGGTCGGGAAGGGCTGCGTGGGCGAGAGCTGCTCGCCCGGGACCCCGGACTGAGGCACGGGGCGCTCCTCGATTGGCCAGATGGGCTCTCCGGTTTCGCGGTTCAGCGCGTACACGAAGGCCTGCTTGGTGGCCTGGAAGATCCCCGGGATCTGCTCGCCGTCGACCGTCACATCCATCAGCACGGGTGCGGTCGGGGTGTCGTAGTTCCAGATGTCGTGATGGACCATCTGATAGTGCCAGACCCGCTCGCCCGTCTGTACGTCCAGCGCGATCAGGCTGGTGGAGAAGAGATTGTCGCCCGGACGGAAGCCGCCGTAGAAGTCCATGGTGCCGCCGTTGGTCGGGATGTAGACGATCCCGCGCTCCAGGTCGGCTGCCATCGGCGCCCAGGACGACACGTCACCCGACCACTCCCAGGCGTCGTTCTCCCAGGTTTCGTGTCCGAACTCGCCGGGCCTCGGGACCACATTGAACTTCCACAGAAGCTCCCCGGTCCTGGCGTCATAGCCCAGGATGTCACCCGGCACGTTCTCGATGCGGGACTGGTTGTAGCCCTGCTCGGCCGAATTCCCCACCACGACCACGCCGTTCACCACGATCGGGGGGGAGGACGAGGTGATGTATCCCAGCTCCAGCGGCAATCCCTGATCAGGATCCCACTCACCCCCGGCCGCGACGTACTCCCGCCAGGGGCCCCAGTCCTGCACCAGGTCCTCCGTCAGGTCGACGACACCGGACTGCGGGAACCCGTCGATGTCGACGGGGCGCCCCCAGTTCTCCAGATGGTTGCCGGTTTCGGCGTCGATCGCGTGAAGGAAGAAGCCGGGCGTGGAGATGTAGATCACCTTCCGTCCATCGATCTCCGCGTAGGCGACGCCCTTGCCGTAGCCTGCACGCATCGAGTACTGGAAGCGCTTCGTCTCCGGCTCGCGGTAGCTCCACTCGACCTCGCCGGTGGTGGCATCCAGCGCGACCACACTCCGGTGACGGCCTGCGACGGTGTACAGCGTCCCGTCCACATAGCTGGGTGTGGAGCGCATCACATCGGCGCCGAAGCCGAAGCTTGCGGCGTTCCATTCCCACGCGACCTCCAGGTCGTCGAAGTTCGCCGCGTTGATCTGGTCGGCCGGAAGGTATCGGGTGTGCCAGGCGTCTCCGCCGAGGTAGTGCCATTCGCCCCCCTCGGTGCCGGGTCCCTGCGCCGTGCCGATGCTCGGGGCAACCAGGAGTGCTCCTGTCGCCGCAATCAGACCCAGCCGGCCACGGATAGGCATCATAGGGGCAGCGCGTCCTTGGTCGGGAGGAGCAGATGACGCGGCGGTCCCAAAACACGGCGTGGCGTTCTCCTGAGGGGCGGGACACTCTGGGATTGGATGAAGTCCAGGTATCCCAACCCCCACAGGAGAAGCCACATGGGCAGGTTTATCGGGCTGGATACCCACGCGTCAAGCTGCACGCTCGGGGTGGTGAGCCCGAGCGGGAAGCGGGTGGGGCTCGCACGTGGTGGAGACGAATGCGCGGTGCCTGATCGAGGCGGTGCGACAGGTCCCCGAGCCGCGGCATGTCTGCCTGGAAGAGGGCACGCTGTCGGCGTGGCTCCACGAGGTACTCTCGCCGCATGCCGAGCGGGTGGTCG
>JGI12048J13642_10022191_pt1 | contig 13989 bp, 6 predicted proteins | sample ElkSlonscriptome_16_FD_13642 | JGI IMG/M metagenome (IMG submission 13642) | reverse complement strand
GCTTTTTGCAAGACGTTGAGGTTCTTCATGGCTGGGATTAGGACTTCGGCTTCGGAAAGTTGGGAAGCACTGACTTGTAGGGCTTTTTCGAGGGGTTTGGCGTTGCTTTTTTGGTTGATGTTGTCGATGAAGGTGGCAACGGAGGCTTCGGTGGAGGGTAAAACGTCGGCGGCTTGGGCAAAGGCGAGTTGATTGTCGGGATTGGTGGCAAAGAGGGCAAATTTGACGGCGGCTTCGGGATTATCGGTGTCGCGGGGGATGACGAGATTCATCACGGCGACGTTTTTCTTGCCAGTTTCGCCGGTGATTTGGGGGGCGGCGGCGGAAACGGCGGCGATACTGGGGGCATTGGTTTCGATGGCGTTGAAGAATTGCGCCCCGGAGGATAATAAGGCGGATTCTCCGGCTTGGTAGAGTTCTATGCCAAAGCGATGGCCTTGGGTGAGAGATTCGGGGGGAAGCAAGCCTTTTTGGTAAAGATCGACCCAATATTGAAAGGCGGCGATGCCTTCGGGGGTGTTGAAGGCGGCTTTACCTTGGTCATCTACGAGGGTAACGCCCATTTGCACTAATGAGCCTAATACTTCGGCGGAGTCACTGGGAACGAAGGTGGCGAAAAAGGCGTATTTTCCGGTTTTGTCTTTGATTTGTTGGGCTGCGTTGGCGAGTTCGGCATAGGTGGCGGGGGGGTTGTCGATTCCGGCGGCTTGCAGGATTTCTTGGTTGTAAATGGTGACGGTGGTGGTGAGATACCAGGGAATGCCGAAGCTTTGGTTTTCGATGTTGCTGGCTTGCCAGATTTTGGGGAGATAGGTTTGTTTTTCGGTGTCGGAGAGTTGTTCGTCGAGGTTAAGCCAAGCGTTTCTGGCGGCGAGTTGGGAGGCAAAGTTGGGGTTGAGGTTGACGACATCGGGGGCGGTATGGGCTGAAACGGCGTTGAGGATTTTGTTTTCCATGGCTTCCCAGGGGACATCGACCCAACGGACGGTTGTATCGGGGTTTTCGGTTTCAAATTCGGCGATGAGGGTGTTGAAATATTCGGTGAATTTGGGCTGGAGTTGCATGGTCCAAAATTCGATTTCGGTGCCGCTTGAAGGGGTCGAACCGGAACCGCAACTAACGAGAATGCTCAGGAGTAAACCCACACAAGCTAAAAAGGCAAAGCGAAAGGTTTTAGAAATAGAACTCATAGACGGTAAATCGCTCTCGATGGCTAGGCGTGAAACATCGATTGTAGCGGATTTATAGGGATTTGAGAGGGGCGATCGCGGCTTACTAAAGCTTATTCAATCGAGATGGTAATACATCTGAAAACATCAAAAATGTCGGGGTAGGGCATATCCACGACGCTAAACGGACAGGAAGTGAGTGTAAGACCAAATCCGGTTTCGACACCCACTTTATCCAGCTAACCCGCCCACGGATTAAAATCCGGGGAATCGCGAGAGCAAAGTCTGACGAGAGCAGACTAAAAAATAGGTGGGTTATGGCGTATCGGATTTAGTGTAAGACCTATGTTGAGGCTGTTCCCGTCGAACTGTCAACCCGCCTAGAATACGAACGACTATGTTTGTTTGATTGCTAGAAAATACCCGGTCGTTTGCGCCAGATAGGATGTCAATGTGTTACCATTTGTGATAATATTTTAGCCAAAATTAATCAAACCGATGAGTAAGGTTCTGGTTCTAAATGCCTCATACGAACCGCTCAATCTCACCAGTTGGCGCAGAGCGGTGATTCTCATACTCAAGGGTAAGGCAGAGCAGCTAGAGTACAGCGAAAAGTTGCTTTATACTGAGTTACCCTTACCAACGGTCATTAGGCTACGTTACTATGTGCGCGTTCCTTACAAAGAAATTCCTCTGACCCGGAGAAATATCTTAGAGCGAGACGATCACACTTGTCAATATTGTGCTTATCGCGGTGATAATTTAACCCTGGATCATGTGGTGCCGCGATCGCGTGGGGGGAGGGAAACCTGGGATAACCTGGTGGCGGCTTGCGTGCGCTGTAACGTCAATAAAGGTAATCGCACCCCCGAAGAAGCAAAAATGCCTTTAAGAAGTCTTCCTCGTCGTCCTTACAGCAGTTTGCATTTTGAAATTGCTCGCTATGTCAAAAGCGGTCGCAATCAAGAATGGAAAAAATATGCGATCGGGCTTTGAAATCTTTTTTAACATTAAGACTGTAGACTACAGAATTTAAACATCATGGGCGATCGCGAGTTTTGACTTTAACGCGATCGCTTTCAACTTAATGCCCTTTTATGTGGAAATAACAGCGTGGACAACCCAGTCAATCAATTTTTTCCTTCTGACTCTGATAATCCCTCTAATGGGACCAACGAACGTTCATCACCCCGAATCGCCATTGAAGCCGTTGTGAAGGCATTACGTCAAACTTTAGAAAAACACCGGGATGAGCGCCATCTTGTGGCGATTCAGGACTTTCCTGACCCCGATGCCCTATCCAGTGCTTGGGCTTATCGCTTGATCGCTCAACAATTCGATATTCAAGCGGATATTGTCTACGCGGGGACGCTTTCCCATCAAGAAAACATCACCCTGGTTAAACTGACCGGGATTCCGGCGCAGCGATGGGGGGTTCAAACCCTGAAAGACCGGGATTTTTCTGTGTATCAAGGTTGCGTCTTGGTAGATGGCCAGGGAACAACAAGCCATTTAACGCCCTGGATTGCTAAAGCTGATATCCCCGTTGTGGTGATGATCGATCACCACAGCGATCAAGGGGATGGTAAAGCTGAGTTTAGCGATTTGCGCCCCCATACCCGGTCAACGGCGACCATTCTGACTCAATACATCCAAGCGGGGATGCTGAAATTTAACGGTAACAACGAAAAGCACGTTAAATGCGCTACGGCATTGATGCACGGGCTACGGTCAGATACGAATCAACTGATGCAAGCCAAGGAGGAAGATTGGTTAGCCGCGGCCTTTTTGAGTCGTTTTTGTAACTCCCAGTTACTCAATACGGTACTGCAATCTTCGCGATCGCGCCGGGTTATGGATGCAATTGAGCGATCGCTGAAAAATCGTATGATGCAAAATAACTTTTCGATCGCAGGGGTAGGCTATTTACGCTACGATGACCGGGATGCCATTCCCCAAGCGGCGGATTTCCTCGTTACTGAAGAAAATGTGCATACGGCGGTGGTATATGGCATTGTTCACGATGAAGAAGAAGACATCGAAATCGCGATCGGATCGTTGCGAACAACGAAGCTAACCCTAGACCCGGACGAGTTTATTAAAGAAGCCTTGGGCCACGATGCTCAGGGTCGCTATTTTGGCGGCGGTCGCGACTTTGCGGGCGGTTTTGAGATTCCTCTGGGTTTCTTGGGCGGTTTTAACGATAATACTAAGTTTGCCAAGTTGAAGTGGGAAGTCTTCGATTTGCAAATTAAGCAGAAGTTATCCCGGTTGGTCAACCCGGAAAATGAGGCGATTCATACGTCTTGATGAAGAAGGTAGTAGGTCTTGGGCAGTAGGCAGTGGGGAAAGGGGTATCGATGGTTAGCCCTGACCCAGATACGAGAACCCCGGTTTCTGAGTCAAATTCCAACCTTATCGGTAGATAGACAAGAAACCGGGGTTCTTAATCCTGACGAAATTAGATGTCTAAGTCGGTGAGGTTGAGTTTGGGGCCGTAGGTTTCGATAAACTCACGACGGGGGGCAACGCGATCGCCCATCAACACCGTAAAGATGCGATCGGCTTCGGCTGCGTCTTCAATCTCAACCCGTTTCAACATCCGGGTTTCGGGGTTCATGGTGGTATCCCACAGTTGCGTTGGCATCATTTCCCCTAAGCCTTTAAACCGTTGGATGGTGTAGTTGGCATTGGCGGGGAATTGCGCGATCGCGTCATTGAGTTCGCGATCGCTGTATAAGTATTGATGACTGCGACCCCGTTCTAATTTATACAACGGCGGGCAGGCAATATACACATAGCCGCGATCGACTAAATCCCGTTGATAGCGGTAGAAGAAGGTGAGTAGTAGGGTACGGATGTGCGCCCCATCTACGTCCGCATCGGTATTGTGACAGCCCAAACCGCCTACACCACAAACGAAGTTTTCATCATCTTCGACGGAGAAATCATACACATACTGGCCAACCGGTTCGATTTCTTCATTCTCTGTGACTTTCAAGCCCATTAAATCATTGCTAATGGGAACAAAATCAAGAGATTTACGAATCGGTTTAGCCAGATAATCCTGCACCATTTCGCTGTTACCATGACGCTGCCAAATTGCCGTCAAATTCTCCAACTGTTCCTTACCACAAATCGTAATTGTGTAGTAAGGATGACGGGTTTGAATGGCTGCGTCTGCTGCCGTTGCGGGTTGATGTTTGGTGTGAGTGGCAATAACGCCCAACTGACCGCAAAGATACAGTAAACCGTCTTTGAGATCGTTGGAATTGGTGGTGAAAGAAAGATTGGTTCCCACCGTTGTACCATCTCCGAGGAAATAGCCTTCTAGGAAGCTCAACTGTAAAGCTTCACCAACGCTGAAAACCACATCGGGTAACTTCTTATCATGGGCTACTTTGGCCACGCCCCAAGCTTGTAATAAACGCGCCGCCGCCACACTATGAAAATAGAGTTTAATACCGTCGCTGTCGGGGTCATAATAGCAGCGTGGCGTTTCACCAAAAGTAACCTCAATGGCATTTTTCAGTTCCTCAATCAAGCCTTCATCTTTTTTGCCTAAATTAAGGCTAACTTGATGTTGACTCAGGGTTCCTTCGGCGACATACCAACCCAAAAACCACATTAATTCTGAGGTAATTGGGAGATAACGCTTGAAGGCTTTATCCGTATGGGCTTGGGGGACGATTTCGATATCTTCTCCCAATTCAATCATTTCGCTCGGCGTGAAATAATCCAGAGGTTTATAAGCACTCACTTCGCGCCAACGGGCATTTTTGCTGTTATCGTCATTGGCTAAAAGCTCATCAATTTTGCCGGGAACGGTTTGATAAACCACGGCATCGTCGCTACCGAGGACTTCTAAGTAACTTAAGAACTGAGGGAGTATTGGGCGATTTATGCCTCGTTCCCAATGACTGACCGTAATGGGTTGTTTCACCCCACAAGCCGCCGCTACTTTCTGTTGAGAAAGTCCCGCAGATTTACGTTGAGCGATTAGTTTTTGCCAGCTTTGATTGTCTAATTGAACGCGGGGTTCGCTCCATTGTTCCGGGTGCAGAACTTTCGCTAAAACTCGCTTGCCAGCAATTTTACGGACATCTTCTCCTTGGAGATAAAGGGATTGAGTTAATCCGGCTTCGTAGAAGGTTCGCAATAAATCGATGCGTTGCGGACTTTCAGCAGGACGAGGTAAACGACGAGAAGCAACTAACAAGTCACCGGCTTTAATTTCGTTACCTTTTTTGAGTTTAACTTCCCCATTTTCATACACATAAACGCTGTGGGAAGATGTCACTTTACAAGATCGATTGTAGCGGGTGGTAATTTTGTACATCGGCTCTTTATGGCCGTGACGAATCACCGCTTTCAGGGGTCGGAAACGGGTTTGATTTGTGACAGGATCGAAGGCAATCACTTGATGGCGTTCTGGGTTTTCTTTCCCTTCGACGCAATCATCGATAAATTCCCCGATTTTGACAAATTTTGTATTGCCGCGATCGTCCATGATTAAAGTTGGCTCATCCCCGGCTACGCTCATAATAATTACGTTGTGATACCGTAATTGCTCGGCGTTAAAGTCTTCCCCTTTAATCCCTAAACCCAACGCCGTGATGAGCGATTGAATTTCGGTATTTTTGTAAATCTTGGCATCGTCGGTTTTCTCGATGTTGAGGATTTTACCCCGTAGCGGTAGGATGGCTTGGAAGCGGCGATCGCGTCCTTGTTTTGCCGACCCCCCCGCACTATCGCCCTCAACGATGTAAATCTCGGATTCGGCGGGGTCGCGACTGCTGCAATCGGCCAGTTTACCCGGTAAGGGAGAAGATTCGAGGACGGATTTACGGCGGACTAATTCTCGCGCACGTCGGGCGGCTTCGGCGGCTTTGAAGGCTTGGACGGCTTTCTCGATAATGGCATCGGCTACTTGGGGATTAAATTCGAGATACTCGTTGAGGACTTCCCCGACGAGAGAATCCACAATCCCTCGAACTTCGGTATTGCCGAGTTTGGTTTTGGTTTGACCTTCAAATTCCGGGTCGGGGACTTTGACGGAAATTACCCCGGTTAAGCCTTCCCGGACGTTTTCCCCGGCTAAATTAGATTCGTTGTCTTTGATGCGGTTGCGTTTGCGAGCAACATTATTCATTGTCCGGGTAAGGACAGACTTTAAGCCTTCGAGGTGAGTCCCACCATCGATGGTGCGGATGTTGTTGGCAAAGCCTAGAAGGTTGTCGCTGTAGGCATCAATACACCATTGCAGGGCGACTTCGACTTGTACGCCGTCCCGTTCGCCTTCTATATAAATAATGTCTTGGTGCAGGACATCTTTCTGCCGCGTCATGTAGGTGACGTATTCGCGGATGCCGCCTTCGTAGCAATAGGTTTCGCTGCGATTCGGTTCGATGCGGCGATCGCTAAAGGTAATTTTAACGCCTGCGTTGAGATAAGCAAGTTCTTTGACCCGTCCGGCGATGGTACTGTAGTCGAAATCGACGGTTTCGGAGAAGATGTTCTGATCCGGTTGAAATGTGACCGAAGTTCCAGAGATGTTTTCGCCTGGTTGCTGGTCTGTTGCGGTTAACTCCCCCGTTGGGATACCGATTTCATAGCGTTGTAAATACACTTTGCGATCGCGCCAAACCGTAACCTCAACCCACTCAGACAGGGCATTCACCACGGATACCCCAACCCCGTGTAATCCCCCGGATACCTTGTAACCGCCACCGCCAAATTTACCGCCTGCGTGGAGGACGGTCATCACGGTTTCTAGGGCGGATTTGCCTGTGGTAGGATGAACATCTACAGGAATGCCGCGTCCGTCGTCTGTAACGGTGACAGAACCATCGGCATTAATGGTAATTTCGATATGGTCACAGTAACCCGCCAGCGCTTCGTCAATCGCGTTATCCACCACCTCGTATACGAGATGATGTAGACCGCGCGGGCCCGTAGAGCCAATATACATCCCAGGTCGCTTGCGGACGGGGTCTAGACCTTCAAGTACCTGAATTTGATCGGCGCTATAACTGCTAGTCATGGAAGTTCCTCAAGTTTTGGCTCATTGAGTCCGGTTGAGACTCCGTTATGATAAAATCCTTAAAAATTTTAACACATAAGGGTTAAAAGCGGTTCTACGGTTCTCTGGGTTAATTTTCGTGTTGAGAACCTATTGACGTTGATAAAAAGGTCAAATTGGTTGTTTGTCATTCGTCATTTGTCCTTGGTCATTTGTAACCAGTTAAAACCGTTACCCAAGGTTTTTGGTAAATTGTCCATTATACATTGGAATAGCGCACTCTCCTCCTCACTCTCATGTTGAAAAAAATTGCCCTGTTTTTCGGACTGTTTGCTGCGGTCGCGATCGCGATCGTTTATATTGGAACCACAAGGCAATCAGCCGCCACAGAAATTTGCCCGACGACTTATATCTCGCAGCGTCCCCTATTAACCGCAGTCCCGACGAATCCGCAACGGGAAGAAGTTTTCCTCAATGGTGTTTGGGACTTTATGCCAGCGATTGGAGAAGCTGAAGCCCAACCCCCGCAGCAAGGATGGGGTAAGATTCGCGTCCCTGGGGATTGGCAGAAAGAGGGAGACGGTTTAGTTCCGGGGGTGGTAGAGCGAGGAAATGGCAATCCTTGGCAGGATTTCGACGGTCAGCAGTTACTCAAGGCTTGGTATCGCCAGGAAATAGACATTCCGGCAGATTGGCAGAATCGCGCCATTGTCGTGAATCTCGACCGCGTTAGCACCGATGCTCAATTATACGTTAACGGCAGCAAATGTGGCTCTATTGCTTGGCCTTATGGAGCAGTGGATATTTCCCAGTTAGCCACCCCAGGAGAAACGGTGACGTTAGATATTTTAGTCGCTGCGGTAGCCGATGCTAAGGACAAATTAACGGTGATGAGTCCCAATGAGATTTATGTCAGCGAGGGGGATAATAATCTCGATTCCAAGGGTTTAATTGGGGAAGTGCGCTTATTGAGTTATCCCCAAGCAGCCCATATCAGCGATGTGTTTGTACAACCTTCTGTGCGACAGCAGCAGCTAAAGTTAGATGTAGAAGTTGAAGGAGTCCAGCAAGCCCAACAGGTGGCCGTGACTGCGACTTTATTCGACGAAGAAGGTCAGGTTGAACAGGAGTTTACCACTTCTAGCCGACTGCGGGCAAAACCCACGCAAACTGTAGAAATGAGTTGGGATTGGCAAAATCCGCGATTATGGGACATCGGACAGCCGAATTTATATACATTGCGGTTAAGTTTGCAAGGAGAGAGTATTGAAGATGACTATGACCAATCCTTCGGCTTTCGCGAGTTTTGGGTAGAAGGACGCAAGTTTTATCTTAATGGCACAGAAATTAACCTCAGACCCACTTTACATCAAGATAACTGGCAAGGTTGGGGGGTAGGAGTCCCGGAAGTGATTGATAGTACGATTGAGGGATATTTTGAAACAGGCTATAATATCGCGCAATTGTGGCCATGGAACTATTACAATCGCGGTCGATGGCATTTTCGAGATATTTTCGCCGAAAGAGCCGCCTTAAAAGGCTTTCCCATAATTGCCCCGGCGTTAGATGCAGTGCGAGACGGTTATGCCCAAAAATGGAATCGTCGAGAAGGGAAAGCCGCGTGGGAAGAAAAACTCAAACAACAAATGCGGCGCGATCGCAATGACCCTGCTATCCTAATGTGGGCGAATAGTCCCAACTTTTTCGGCCACAGCGACGACCAAAACCCGCGACGCATTGGCATGAAAAACTTTGCGGGGGGCTTGAAAGACATCGAAAATGAGCGCATGGCCCGGTTAATCCCCATTGGTGAGGATATCATTGACACCATCAAAAAATACGACCCCACCCGTCCTGCAACCATGCACCAAGGGGCAGCCGTAGGGGATGTTTATGCCTTAAATTCCTATCTCAATATGATTCCCCTGCAAGAAAGGGAAGAATGGCTATCTCATTGGGCCGAAAACGGGGAAATGCCTTATCTGGTGGTCGAATTTGGTACGCCGTTGCACGCTTCTATTATGCGCGGTCGCAATGGTTTCGGACAAGTGATTCACACCGAACCCCTAATGACCGAATATAGCGCCATTTATACCGGGAAAGAAGCTTATACCCTCGAAAAAGACAATTATCGCTCCAAAACCTCTGAATATTTCCAAGGAGAGCAAAAATATAAAAACTGGCAACTACAACCGGAAGTCAACTTTGCCCCCGCTTTCCAACAAGTGCAAGACTTATTTATTACCAATACTTGGCGCAGTTGGCGGACTTATGGCATTAGCGGGGGGATGATTCCCTGGAATACGGGACACGGGTGGCAAGAAACCCAAGAAGGCAAAAAATGGGTAGATTTAGCCAATTATGCCGAAGGAAAACGCGGCCCCTTCCCTGAAAAAACCTATCAATACTTTTTCGATTACCTTTCCCCCACCTATTACAATCTTTATCCAGGGGCCAAGGCGTTATTGGCGAATAATGCACCGACATTGGCTTGGATTGGTGGGTCAAAGGCGGCTTTTGTGGAGAAAGACCATAACTACTTAGCCGGAGATAGTCTGGAAAAACAAGGGATTTTAATCAATGATACTCGCAGCGAACAAGATTATAATTTAACTTGGCAAGTGGAAGTCAATGGCAGCTCTATCGCCTCTGGGGAAGAAAGCGGGAAAATTGATGTAAGCCAACGGCTATTTTTCCCGATAACTGCCCAACTGCCCCAAGTCAGCGCTAAAACGAACGGTCAAGTTATCCTAAATGCTCGCATTGGTAATGCTTCCCATCAAGATAACTTTGCCTTTCGCATCTTTAATCCCTCTCCCAGCGTTACCTCGGTTACGGTATTTGACCCCGTGGGTAAAACTCGTCAAATGTTGCAACAACTGGGCTATGAAGTCAAAAACTTTAACGCCAATACCCCCAAAACTGATTTAGTCATTATTGGCCGCGAAGTTTTATCTTCTAACCACAAACTCCCCTTTGAGTTAGAAACCTATCTCCGCGATGGGGGACGCATCCTCATTGAAACTCAAAATCAATCTTGGTTAGAGGACAAATGGGGCTTCCGAGTTGCCCAACATCTGAGTCGTCGTGTCTTCCCCGTCGATTCCCAACATCCCGTCATGCAGGGCTTGGATGCAACAGATTTGCGCGATTGGCGAGGGGAAAGTACGCTAACTACCGCTTATCCTAACAGTATCGAGAATCCCACGAAAAGAAGTGATTATGGTACGCCGTGGTATGGTTGGCATTGGGGCAATCGCGGGACAGTGAGTAGTGCAGCCATCGAGAAACCCCATTTTAGCGCTTGGCAACCCATTCTCGAAACCGAGTTTGATTTGGCTTACAGTCCCTTGCTGGAGTTGAATTACGGTGCAGGGAAAGCGATTCTCAATACCCTCGATATTGAAGATTATGCCCGCAAAGATGGGGCAGCACAACAAATTACCCATCAAATCATTAATTATGCGGCTAATTCCCCGCTTTCTCCTCAAGCCGAAAAGGTAGTGTTGTGGGGAGATGAAGCAGACGCGGCATTTTTGGCTGATTTGGGGGTTGAATTTAACCGGGTGAATACCCTAGATTTTGATGCAGATTTAATGATTATCGGGTCAAAAACTAAGCCTGCGGATAATGAGTTACGCAACTATCTCGAAAATGGGGGTAAAGTCTTCTTTCTACCGCGACAAGCAGGGAATAATCCTTTAGGGATTCAAATTCAACCTCAATCCTTTTCTGGGTCAACACAAATCCCCACTTGGCCGGAAACTAAGGGCATGAGTGCTTCAAATTTACACGCTCGTAGCGCTTATAATACCTCGTTGATTACCAATGGGGGAGAAGTAGCCGCCGATGGCTTGCTGAGTCGCATCCCAGTGGGGGAAGGGGTGGCGATTTTCTCGCAATTCAATCCTGCTGATTTAAACGCGGACGAACAGACTTATTTTCGTTTAACTCGTTGGCGACAATACCACGCGATCGCGCAAATCTTAGCAAATTTAGGCGCAAGTTTTCAAGCCGACACCAACAGCCTCAAATCCGCCGAAACTATCTCTTATTATCACCCCGATTATCGCGCAGATTTTGACCTCGGTGATGACCCTTATCGCTATTATCGCTGGTAATCTCAGAATCCCGGTTTCTTAAAGAAACTGGGGTTCTGATACAAACGGAAACAATAACGTGTTGCAACGTAGGCAACAGCCTACAGTTTTCGTGACTCGGCTTGAGCCAAGTCACAAGGGAATCAGCCACAATTCGCGAAAAGCATCAGCGACTAGCGTAGCAATAAGTGGAAACTGGTTAACATTAAGGAAAAAAGAATATGAAACGTTTAGTTACTCTTGGGATAACCATTGGTGTCCTGTTTGTAGGATGCCAAACCCTTTCTAGCACAAGGGGGCGAATGCAACTACTGAGCCTTCTGGGTGTGGAAGTGCCAGGGTTAGATATGCCCATTTCTGAAATTCCCAACCAACATACGGCCCAAGGGCAGCCCCAGGTACTCGTTTATGGCCCGACCAACTGCAACCCTACCTCCCAAACCCTGGCAACTTTGGCACAGCAAAACGTTCCCCACCGCTTCCGCGACAGTAATAGCATCAGTCAGGAGGAACTGGGTGCAGTGATTTTGTCAATTCCTCAAAATGCACCGCAAGGAATACCGCTAGTGCTGGTGAATGGCAAGGTTTTGGTTGGCCCCAGCTTAGAAGATATCCTGGCCGAATATAACAAAATGTCGCAACGAACCTGAAGCCAGAGTTCTTCAGACAAGTTCCGCACTAACTTTATCCTGGAAAGCCCTGAAGGGCTTACTACGAAAGGTTTACGATGAACGAGATGCCAGGATTTGACGCACGATGGTAAAGGCGGAATAGCTGACTCCGGCTGTTCCTTCTCCGGGGTGGGTGGAGTCTCCTACAAGCCAGAGGTGTTGAATGGGGGTGCGGGTGGCAAAACCGAAGGGGCCAAAGGTGGAGATGCGTTGACCAATACCGCCAACGTAGCCTTTTTCCCGACGGGTGTAGTGGGCAAAGGTGCGGGGAGTGGCGGCTTCGGTGTGGATGAGGGTTTCGGGGGTGAGGTGGAAGTATTGACCCAAGCGGGCGATCGCGCCTGTGGTGTATTCTTGTTTTAGGCGATCGTAGTCTTCTTTGCTACTGTGCCACCAAGGGTCAGGATGAGTGAAAGAAGACGCAATTATCGTGGCTTTTCCATCTGGTGCGCGACCATCCCCCGGTTTACTCACAGAGACAAATAGGGAGTTATTTTCGCCAATTTCGCCGTCGTAGTCGTAGAGGAATTGCAGGTGCGGCGGACAGTTTTCGGGAATAGCAGAACGATCTACACCGAGATAAACGACGAATGCGCCACTGGGTTCGGGTAATTTCTCGACTCGTTGTTGATAAGGTTTGAATCCGAGGGCAGAAAGGGGATTTTGAGTGAAATTATCCACTTTTTCGGGTAGGGTGGCGGGTTCATTCCCTGTTACCATTTTGGCTAAGTCGTGGACGGTGACATTGGCAACGATTTCTTCGGCGTATTCAGTCCAGACTTCTTTGGTTTTTTGATTGCGAATTGTAATCCCCAGAGCGCGATCGCCCTTATGATGGATTTGTTCGACAGTATGGCGCATTAGCAATTTACCGCCATGTTTCTCTAAGGCTTCGACGAGGCGATCGCTCAATACCTGCATACTGCCTTGCAGATGATACAATCCTTGGGGCGCTTGAGATACCCCCAACGCCGTCGCTGCGTACAACAACGCCGTTTCATCGGCACTGACTTGAGAATACAGTTTCAACTGCATATCCAGAAACGTCCGCAGGCGTTTATCCTCGTGCAACCCCAACAACCGCAACACATCCCCCACCGTCATTAAGGTAAACGGAAACGTAATCGCGGTATCTAGTCGTAAGGCTTTGAGGAGTTGCGTCACATCCCAAAGATTACGCGGCGGTAAAACCGGGTCTCGTCCTTGGAAGCGCCAACTGGCTTGGAATAGAGCGTTCATCAACTGCCAAAAGGGTTCGCTACCGGGAAACTGGGCTTGACGCTCTTGTTGCCAAAGAGTGCGATCGCGCCATATACTAATAGGCTCAGACTCTCCTGGCAAATATACCGCACAAGCCGGGTCGCAAAACGTCGCTTCGGGCAACTCTACCCCCAACTGCTCAAAAATCTGGGCGTGAATCCCTCCTGGCTCTAATCCTGCCACCTGAGTTGCCCCCACATCAAAGGTAAACCCACGACGGCGAAATGTGGACGCACAACCCCCCGGTACGAGGGCTTGGTCAAAAACGGTCACAGCATAGCCTTTTTGAGCCAGTAACGCCCCGGCAGTAAGTCCTCCAATCCCCGCCCCAATAACCAAGGCTCGGCGGCTTTCGTGGGTTGATGGGTTTGACATGATGACAGTGATGTAACGCAATATTAATTTTATTGTAAACTTTTATTGCGCTCTTGGGCAGCTTTTTTCAGTTATCAGTAATCAGCTTCTAAGGGGCAGTAGGCAGTGGGCAGCTTTGCTGTAGGGGGAGTTGAACTCTACCCCAGAAAGGGAGTCAGAAACTTTGGTTTTTAGGGGTTAGTTTTAAAAAGGCTACAAGCTAGACTAGATAAGCTTTTCAGCCCAAAAAAGTACAATTAAGTTTCTGGAGAGTCATCAGTCATCAGTTTTTTAGGCAGTAGGCAGTGGGCAGCTTTGCTGTGGGCAATCGGTGTGTAGGGGCGGGGTTTCCCCGCCCAATAACCAATAACCAACAACCAATAACCAACAACTGGTGCGACCCCGCGCCGCCG
>JGI12048J13642_10017813_pt1 | contig 13998 bp, 11 predicted proteins | sample ElkSlonscriptome_16_FD_13642 | JGI IMG/M metagenome (IMG submission 13642) | reverse complement strand
TCTCGCTTCTTCTTTAGGATGGCTCAAAAATGTCTAAATGATCTGTAGGGTGCTAAACGATCGCTATAAATGGGGTTAATCTTTACATTGTCTTTATTTTCTTTGAAGTTTCTTAAATTTCGTGCGATCGCAAAACGACGGCTTTGAAGAGATGGTTTTAGACCGCTCATGTCGAGCTTATGGGTTGGATTGCTGCTCTAAAAGAGTACGAATCGTTTGCAGTTCTTGCAAAATGGCTTCAAGAGTTTTCTGAGCGGCTGTCTCTGACGACTCCTGGACTTGCATTGTGATCCCACGAATTCCCAAAACATCTCTAGCAAAACGTTCGACTTCAGCCGCTGCAAATAGCAAGGGGTCTTCCCGATTTTTACGCGGTTCAGGATTCAACCGCTTTGGGTCGATTGGCGGGTCAAAATCGACAGGGTCGGTGTTGGCATAGCGATAAACTGAAGCTCTTGAGCGGTTGAGAGTTTTCTGCACTTGCTCCACCGTCATCAAGTCATAAGGCTCCATTTCGATTGCTGTCATAGGATAAAGGTGAATGACACGCTTGAACTGGTGATTAAATCGATGGGCAGACAGAATCAGGAAAATCTAGCTGAGCTTGATGCCTGAGCCGATCGCTCCTGAGCAAGGTTAGAACAGAAAACCGTCGTCGTTGCTCACATCAAAACCTGAATCTTGCCTTGAGACTCAAGCTTAGCATTTTGATTCTGAATTCGACTCGATCTCTAGATAGAGGTTAAAGAAATGAGATCAAATTGAGGATTTTGGGTGATGAATTGTGATTGTCTCAGCGCGCTATTGCCATCGTCTGTTCTTCGTGCAGGCTATTCCTTGTAACAACTACGGCTCTGCTGTGGTGTGCTCAGTGGTGCGAATGGCTTTGGAGCGAGACGGAGTACGATAAGACGGAGTGCGGCTAAATTGGCGATCGCCCCCGCGAATCAGGTTCCAAATTCCATTCACTTTCTGGTTCCATTCATCTTGTGTCAGGGTAAGCGGATCGGGAATGCGGAGGCATTGAGTGACCAGTTTGTCGATTACTAGAAGCGCCTCTTTTTTCGCATCCATGCTGTTCTGAAGCTGAAAATCGAAATCTCCCCAAAAAATCAGCTCACAATCATAAAATCCTGCTTCGTTGATGAAATGACTGGCTCTGAGAATTTGGATGCGATGAGTCGGTACGAGCAGTCCCCGCTTTCGTTGATGTTCCCGAAACTCCTGTTCATTGAGGGCTCGCTGGGTCTTGAGATGAGGCAGAGGGCCAAGAAAATCGAGATAGAAATGCAGATCGCTAGGCGACTCGCCAACACTTTTCCTTGATTCAGAGGATTGCCAGCGTTTTGGTGAATAAATCCAGGTGCGTACAGCGCGGGGGGTGTCTCGACCCAAAACGAGATGAACAACTCCCCATTCTCCAGGGTGCGATCGCATGGATGTAAAGGGTTTAGGCTCACTTTCCTTGTTTTTACCGCTTCTCCACCACAGCAATCGTCGGATAAAGTTCAGTGCATCTTCAATCAATCGATCAAATATCATATGCCTTGTATCTGCAATGCAGGTAGCGTCTGATGGTCAATACAGCTCTGAAACTAAGTTTTGTCAAACATGAGGTCGCTGACCATAAGTAGATGGAGCAGCAGTGATTACGTAGCGACAACCCTGATGTCGGTAACTTGGTGTGCATCTTAATCGCGTGGATTACAGATGAAACTTCCACCCGCTGTCGCGGCATTGTTTTGATTCTGGTTAGATTTGACTCAACTCAACTCTCAACGCTGCTGAAGCTGAGAGCTCAAACGATATGCTCTAACCTTATTAATCCCGAATTTGGCTCGAATTTTTGATCAAGAACAGATTAAATTAAACAACTGACACAATGCAGAATGCGGTGGGTTGGTCACGAAGTCGCTAGTATAGTGGCTAAAGCATGATCTATTATCACAGCTGTCGTGTCTCCTGAATCCCATCGATAATGCCTAGCTCAGACTCATCTGTTCAACAATCTACTGTCGCTTCTGAACCCATCCGGTTGCCCAAAACAAGCGAGTCAGAATCGCTGAAAAAGATCCGTCATACGATGTCTCACGTCATGGCGATGGCAGTGCAGCGACTTTTCCCAAAGGCTCAAGTGACGATTGGCCCCTGGATTGAGCACGGCTTTTACTATGACTTTGATAGTTCTGATGCCTTTACTGAAAAGGACTTGAAAGCTATCAAAAAAGAGATGATCAAGATCATCAACAAAAAGCTGCCCGTGGTGCGAGAAGAAGTAAGCCGCGAAGAGGCAACACGTCGCATCAAAGAATTGGAAGAGCCTTACAAGCTAGAAATTCTCGAAGACCTCGAAGACCCGATCACGCTCTACCACCTCGGAGAAGACTGGTGGGATTTGTGCGCTGGGCCCCATGTCGAGACCACCGCAGACCTTCATCCCAAAGCGTTTGATTTGGAAAGCGTGGCTGGAGCTTACTGGCGGGGCGACGAAACGAAGGCACAGCTTCAGCGCATCTATGGCACGGCTTGGGAAACTCCTGAACAGTTGGCGGAGTACAAACGCCGTCGAGAGGAAGCCAAAAAGCGAGATCACCGTCGCCTTGGGAAAGAGCTAGGACTCTTTATTTTCTCGGATGAAGTGGGGCCAGGACTTCCTTTGTGGACTCCTAAAGGCACAATGCTGCGCTCGACCTTGGAAGATTTTCTCAAGCAAGAGCAGATCAAGCGGGGCTATCTTCCTGTCGTCACTCCTCATATTGCACGGGTTGATCTGTTCAAAACATCGGGGCACTGGCAAAACTATCGAGAAGACATGTTCCCGATGATGGCAGAGAACGATGAGGAGCGAGCGGGTGAAATTGGCTTTGTGATGAAGCCGATGAACTGTCCCTTCCACATTCAGATCTATAAGAGCGAGCTGCGCTCTTATCGCGAGTTGCCGATGCGGCTGGCCGAGTTTGGCACCGTTTATCGCTATGAGCAGTCGGGTGAGCTGGGCGGACTAACTCGGGTGCGAGGCTTTACGGTGGATGACTCTCACCTATTTGTCACTCCTGAGCAACTGGATGATGAGTTCCTCAAGGTGGTGGATCTGATTCTGTCAGTATTCAAGAGTCTGCGTCTGCAAAACTTCAAAGCACGGCTGAGTTTTCGCGACCCAGAATCTGATAAATATATGGGTTCTGATGAGGTTTGGCACACGTCTCAAAACGCCATTCGAAAGGCGGTAGAGACTCTGGGGATGGATCACTTTGAAGCTCCGGGCGAGGCCGCATTCTACGGGCCAAAGCTCGACTTCATCTTTAGCGATGCCCTCGATCGGGAGTGGCAACTGGGAACCGTCCAAGTGGACTACAACTTGCCTGAGCGGTTCAAGCTGGAATATGTCGCGGAAGATGGTAGCCGCCAGCGTCCGGTGATGATTCATCGCGCTCCGTTTGGTTCGCTGGAGCGATTGGTCGGCATTTTAATTGAAGAATATGCCGGAGACTTTCCTCTGTGGCTAGCTCCAGAGCAATTTCGACTACTGCCTGTGACTGAGGAACATATCGCCTATGCGAATCAAGTTGCTGCGCAGATGCGGTTGATGGGGGCACGGGCAACGGTAGACTTGGGGGGCGATCGCCTGGGCAAAATGATTCGCAATGCGGAGAAGGCGAAGATTCCTGTAATGGCGATTGTGGGTTCTGAGGAAGTTGAGAACAATAGTCTCAGTTTGCGGGTGCGTCATGCTGGGCAGCAAACTCAAGACCTCGGAGCCATGCCGCTCGACACCGTGATGGAAAAGTTGCAAAATGCGCTGACTCAGCGAGTGGACTTTTGAGTCCATGGGTGCGCAATTTGGGGAACGATAGATCAACCTAGACTTCTCCGTGGCAAACAAAACCCATGACTTCTAGTGCTAATCCTGATTCAACTGAACCGTTTTCTCAAAAAGCGGTTCGGGTTGGCTGTGGGTCTTCTGTGCAAGAGGATGCAAAATCTGGAGGTCACGCTTGGCACAACTCCACCCACCTGACAGAGCGAAATGCTTTCACAGAGTTGACTCCTAAAGGTCACCACGTCTCGAAAGAGCTGGACGATGGTACCGAAACAAACGACCCTGATTCCTTGGTTCGTGACCAAGTGATGATTTGTGGCTTGGGTAGTTTAGGGCAACATTGCGCGGTGCAGCTTAAGGAGTTTGGGGTAAGAGTCACTGGAATTGAACAGAACTTGGATAAAGACTGGCAACTCCCTGCCGTAGTTCGCCTATTTGATCAGATTTGGCAAGGAGACTGTCGTCATACCGAATGGTTGGAAAAAGCAGGCGTGCGACACTGTCGCGCCATTTTGTTTGTAACCGACAACGAACGAGCCAATGTCGAAGCGGCGTTTGCGGCGCGTCTACTCAACCCCAACGTTCGGCTTGTCGTGCGATCGGCAAAGCATAACTTGAATGAGCTGCTATCGGAGCAGTTGGGAAATTTTGTCGCCTTTGAGCCGACTCAGCTTTCCGCCTCGGCCTTTGCCCTCGCAGCCCTAGATGAGCGAATCCTAGGATTCTTCAAACTCAATGAGCAGCTTTTTCAGGTGCAGCAGCACTCGATCGAACTGGGACATCGCTGGTGTGGAACGCGCTGTTTGCATGAACTCAATAGTCGGACGCGACGAGTTCTCAGTCACAAACCTGCTGCATTTCGAACTCAATCTCAGGACAAATTCAACGCATTCTATCTGTGGCAACCTGATGCCAAGATTGCGGCGGGAGATGTCGTGGTTACGATTGAAGCATCTCATGGTGGAGCTACCGATTGGCTACCTGCCGATGCCGATCTGGATGGCCGCGAAAAGCCTGCCTCAAAATTGTCCAAACTGAGGGCAACCCTACAAGATTTGACCTTTGCCGATGCGATCGCCTGGATACAGCGCAGCGTCAGCCCAGACCATAAATTACGGCGACTGGCCTTAGTGTGTGGCTCAACAGTGCTGGTGTTATGGAGCATCGGTACGGTTCTGTTTTGGCAGTTTTATCCTGATATTTCTTTGATTGATGCTTTCTTCGCGACGATGGTGTTGCTGTTGGGGGGGTATGGCGATCGCTTCGATGACTTCGGGGTCAATGCTCCAATTCCAGGATGGCTGCGATTGTTTGGCTTGGTTCTAACTCTGGCAGGAACAGCCTTTGTAGGAGTGCTCTATGCGCTGTTGACTGAGAAGCTGTTGACCATGCGAATTATTTTTCTCAAGCGGCGCTTACCGATTCCTGAGCGAAATCATGTGGTCGTGATCGGTCTGGGGCGAGTGGGAATGCGAGTGGTAGGACTGTTGCGGCAGCTCCATCAGCCCATTGTTGGGATTAAGGAAGAAGCTCCTGATCCAGAACTCCATCTGCCGATTCCAGTCATTTCAGGCAACATCGACACGGCACTGTCTCAGGCAAACTTGTCTCAGGCTCGCAGCATTGTCGCGGTCACGGATGATGAGATGGAGAATTTGGAATGGGGCTTAAAAGTTCACTCTGCCAACTCCGAAAGTCGTATGGTGATTCGCACCTATGATCAGCGATTTAGCGATCGCATTGCTCAACTGTTTCCCTATGCTCACGTGTTGTGTGCTTCAGCGCTCTCCGCAGAAGCATTTGTGGCAGCGGCCTTTGGAGAGAATGTGTTGAGTCTGTTTCGCCTCGACCAACAGACCGTTCTCGTGACGGAATACACCATCGAAGCCAACGATACCCTCCACGATCGCCTGCTAGCTGATATTGCTTATGGTTATGAGGTGTTGCCGCTGGCCTATCGACGAGCCGATCACGACATCACCACATTCATGCCCTCCGACGACTTACGGCTGCATGTGGGCGATCGCCTAGTGGTGCTGGCAACCATTGGAGGATTGAAGCGGATTGAGAAAGGGGAAACCGCGCCTCGTCTTTGGCAGGTCTACGTTGAGCGAGTGCTGACTGACAATGCGGTGTTTGAAGGAGCGACTGAGCTAGCGCTGATCACAGGTTGTGGTCTCGAAACGGCGCGATCGCTGATGGCTCACTTGCCTGCAACATTATCGATGCCCCTCTTTCATCATCAGGCTCATCGACTGGTGCGAAAACTCAGAAAAACTCAAGTTATCGCTCAAGTAGAACCCGTTCCATAATGCTCAAGATTTCTAGCGTCAGTCATTGCCTTGAGCCATACTGGACATACTTTCTTACGTTTCGATTCGTTTATCTGGGACGCCTCTATGGCTCTTCCGTGCAGCATTCGCGATATTCAAACCCTAGTGATGTCGTTTCATCCCCTCATTGTGGTGGAGACGGTGGAAGAAGAAAGGGTGCAGGTGCTGCTCAAGCAAGCCACCCAAGAAATGAATATGCCGATCTATGAGTGGTCTGTGACTCAAGGATTAGTGCGATCGCCCGGAACCTTTGATGCGCCTTGGATTAATGAATGTGCTCCGCCTGGAGCAACCAAGCCGACCCCTTTTGAAAACACCAATGAACCGACAGGACTGCTCGACCATTTGATTGACTCAACCCAGAAGGCTATCTATCTGCTGAAAGATTTTGCCTGCCATTTAGAAGATGCGACGCTGACACGACAGTTTCGCGAGGTGTTGCAGCTATTTTCTCAAAATCGCTCAGCCATTGTGCTGACTGGAAATGCGATCGCGCTACCCAAGGAAATCGCCCATGATGCGGTCTACTATGACCTACCGCTACCGGGACGGGATGAGCTGTATCAGGTGGTGTCAGATGTGGTGCGCAACCTCAAGCAGAAAAACCGAATTCAGGTCTCCATTCAAAAACATGAGGTGCCCATCTTAGTGCAGGCGCTCATGGGCATGACCCTCAAGCAAGCGCGACAAGTGGTGGCGTATGCCGCTTTGGAAGATGGCGAAATTTCTGTCAACGATGTGAGCAAAATTTTGCATCGTAAATCTCAAGTCTTCCACGATGATGGCCTGTTAGAGTACTTACCGTTTCAAGAAAATACCGCTGAGTTGGGTGGGTTCGACGGTCTCAAAGACTGGCTCAATCGAGCCAAGGTAGGCTTTAGTCCACAAGCAAAACAGTTCAACCTCAATCCGCCAAAGGGAGTGCTGATTGTCGGCATTCAGGGTTGTGGCAAGTCGCTGGCAGCAAAGGCGATCGCCCGCGAGTGGCAAATGCCGCTGCTGAAACTCGATGCGGGCAAGCTATACGACAAGTTTATTGGTGAGTCAGAAAAGAACTTTCATCGAGCTACAAAGTTAGCGGGATCGATGGCTCCCGCTTTACTGTGGATTGACGAAATCGAGAAAAGCTTGGGTGCAATGAGTAGCGGTGATTCTGATGGAGGATTGAGCCGTCGTCTCTTTGGCTCGTTTCTGACGTGGCTGCAAGAAAAATCTCAGGATGTCTTTGTCGTGGCTACAGCCAATAATCTTTCTCAGATTCCACCAGAGTTGTTGAGAAAAGGACGCTTTGACGAAATCTTCTTTGTTGATCTGCCGGATGAGGCCGAGCGAAACACGATTCTGACCATTCACTTGAAGCTACGGAAGCAAGATCCTACCCAACTCGATCTGTCGGCTTTAATTGCCGCAACGGCGGGATTCAGCGGTGCAGAGATTGAGCAGGCTGTCATTTCAGGACTCTATCGTTCTCTCTATCTGAGGCAATCCCTCAGCACGGGTTTACTGCTTGACGAAATTAAATCAACCGTGCCGCTTTCTGTGTCAAGACGAGAAGACTTGGAGCAGCTACGGGCGATCGCCAAAGAACGTTTTGTCAGTGCGAAGGCTGTCGAACGCTCAAGTCTCTCAGCTATTCGCCCATAACCTCATATAGTTTGTGAATCAATGCCTACAGCTCGATCCCGAGTTCACTGATGATGATGTCAGCCAAGCGGGTTGCAGCTCCAGATTTTCCACGAATATGACGGAGGCGATCGCTCATTGCTTCGAGTTCTTCTGGCTGATCGAGGTACTGCAATACTTCCGCTGCAATCTCTTCGGCCTGCAATTCTCCAATTCGTTCAGGTACGATTTCTTCTCCTGCCCAAATGTTGGGCCATGCCAGCAGCCGCTTTTTCCGAAGAAACCAACGGTTGATGACGGTGGCAAATAGACTGCCCACTCCGGGAAGATTTGCCAACAGTCCTGGAATACCGTCCCACGCTTTCATCGCATCGAGCTGCTGAGTTGGCAGAAGCACAATCATCGGGATCGCGAGGGAGCCAAGCTCAGCGGTGTTTGCACCAACGCTGGTAATGCAAATCTGGCACTGGCGCAGTAGGGCATAGGCGGGCGAGATCGTATGCAGCTCAATCGCCCAACCTTGTGGATGCTTGAGCCATGCCACAGGGTTGGACTGGTTTGAAAGCCTCGTTTTGGTTGCAGTATCCCCAGTTGCAGGATTGAAGGATGGAGCCGTTTCCGCTCCCTGCGCAGTTTGCACATACTCCCCTTCAATTTCTCCCAGTTTGGAGATGAGGGGGTTAGTTGTGGCGATCGCAAATTTTGCCAAATCTTTGGGCTTCAGGGTCGGAGCCACAGGAATCACAAATCGAGTCTGGGGACGCTGCTGGTAAATATGGTGGGCGATCGCCAGACAAAGGGGTACACCTTGAGCCAGCTTGGCAGGTTTTGACCCCGGCAGGAAACCGATTGTATAGAGATCATCTGCTTGGGTCTCAACAGACTGGGAAGCGGACTGATCGTCTCTAGCGGCATCTGCCATCAAGTCTCCGACGACTGTAAATTTGTCAGCATATTGAGCCGGAGCCTGCTGAATCAACTCCGCTTTCATCACCCCGTAGCGATCGCCCCAGCGATGCCAACGAGTGTCCCACTCGCCATAGATCACCGTGCGGTAGCCGAGCCGTTTGCCAATGACGATGGGGTAGAGCTGATCCCCACCTAAAAACACGACCACGCCGCGATCGCGCCAGTCCCAGTTTTGCTCAGTTTTTCCGAACAACAGAAATGGGAAAAAAGCACTGGCAGATTGAATCCGATCGATGCCGGGATATCGCTGGGCGATCGCCACTTCTTGCCCGCTAGCATTGGGACAAGGAGAGAGCGCTAACGAAATCCGTACCCGCTCCCGGTCGTCTCCTAAGCGCGATCGTAGAGCCTTCACCACAGGCCGCACCCAGGTCGTCAGCTCCCCTGGGCCATTGGACAAAATCACAATATCAACGGGTGAGAAGTCGGGAGACTTTACCATCTCAGCACTCCGGCAGATTCTGTTGATTCATTATTTCAGAATCTCCTACCCTTGACTTGGCCTACTCATCACTAGGCAAAAAAAGAGAGCAGAATTACCTGCTCCCTGCCTTTGTTTAGCTTGTCACGACTGGTTTCTAGCGCTCTCGCCTGTCGTGGTGAATCAGCAATGATCTACACGTCATAGACGCGACACTCGTCTGCATCAGGGTTTTCGTCACAGTACGTCTCAAAGCTGCTCTTTGGCGCTCTTTGCCGTCTGTGGGCGATCGCAGCCTGAATTTCTTCGACTTCATCCCATGCATTGGCGCACTCAGGGGACTCAGAATTGGCAGAACAAACAGCGTGGGCATTGTCTAGTGCACGTTGCAAGTCTTCATCGACATCAAATGCGGTTGGTTTTGCGACTGTGTAAGCCATATATTCATCTCCTGTGTACAATACGTCGTGTTCAGATGGGGGAGTAACTCATGCAGTTTTATGCATCGGTGAGCATGAACAAAACCGCCATCACGTCATGAATTAGCAAGATTAAAATTCTGTAGGTATTCGTTCGTCTATACTTTACTTTCAAGCGAGATTTGGATTTCTTGTTCTTCCTTCCGCGTCGCGGCTTTTGAACAATAGCAGCGCCAAACGCCTCACCCGTGAGTGAACTGTGGGAAGAGTCTGAATGCGTGTTTGTCTAAAACAATTTGTCTAAAACCAAGCTAGAAAAATGCGAACATTGCCTTTTCTAAATACACCTTATCGTTCTTGTCTGGGTGATGTGTAGTGAGGAAACCCTTACTGCGACAGGAGTTGCTGGTTGTGGATGTATCAATGGGTTGAAAATGCTCAGCCACAGCCATCCGTGAAAAAAAGCTAAAGGATTCGACTCAAACAATTAGTGAGCGCGATCGCGCAACATGCCGCCACACTCTCATGCAAAACGCTGTAATCCTTTATTTTCAGTCGTTTATGGCATGTTTATGGCCATTGCTTATCGAACCGATAGACCGTCTTCAACACAGATAGTCCTAAAAATTTGAATGCAATCTGAATGCAATCAACCTGCGCCCCAACAAAACTGAACCAGAGTACCAACCCAGTGGGGTTCTCCGAACAAGATGCCCCAAAGGGTGTTGATTTTGGTAGGGGCATCGCATTGCGATGCCCCTACAGCAGGTCATCTATGAACGGAGAATTTCCGCATCATTCCATGCTGTGCAACGCCCCCTCAAAGCCTATGTTTAGGAAGATGGAACCGGAGGATGGGTGCTGTGCCAATGGCGAGCAATATCGACTCGTCGGCAAATCCAAACCTGCTCGTGCTGTTGAATATAGTCTAGGAACCGAGCTAGAGCAGCGGTGCGTCCTGGCTTCCCCGCCAATCGACAGTGCAGCCCGACGCTCATCATTTTGGGAGTCGCTTCTCCTTCGGCGTAGAGCACATCAAAGGCATCCCGCAGATAAGCAAAAAACTGATCCCCGCAGTTAAAGCCCTGATAGGTCGCGAACCGCATGTCGTTGTTGTCGAGGGTGTAGGGAATCACAAGATGAGGCTTGCCGTAGTCGTAGTCCCAATAGGGCAAGTCATCCGCATAGCTATCTGCATCGTAGAGAAACCCTCCTTCCTCCACCACCAAGCGACGGGTATTCGGACTCAGCCGTCCTTGATAAAATCCCAGAGGCCGCGACCCCGCAAGATTCGTGTGAATGGAAACCGCCTTGTGAATGTGTTCTCGCTCTAAATCAATGCCCGCGTATTGGTAGTCAATCCATCGGTAGCCATGACTGGCAATTTCCCAGTCGGCTTCGACCAGTGCGGCGATCGCCTCTGGGTTGCGCTCCATCGCCATTGCCACTGCATAAACCGTGAGAGGAAGTTGGCGATCGCGAAACAGCCGATACAGCCGCCAAAACCCAGCTCGACTGCCGTACTCATACATCGATTCCATGTTGAGGTTCCGCACCCCCATCAGCGGCTCTGCCCCAACAGATTCAGACAGAAACGCCTCCGATGCCGGGTCGCCATGCAAAATGCAGTTTTCGCCCCCCTCTTCGTAGTTGATTACAAACTGAACAGCGATACGGGCTTGGTTCGGCCACTGAGCATGGGGCGGATGTTGACCGTAGCCAATCAAATCACGGGGGTAGGCAGATGTCATAGAGGGGAAATGCGATGGGGAAAAGTGCTGAACAATGGACTTTGCGTGACTGATCCCCCCTAAATCCCCCTTTTTAAGGGGGATTTTCGATTAAAAAAGGGAACTTCCGAATCCGGTTCCCTCCTTTGTAAGGAGGGCTAGGGAGGATCAAACCACGCAGATATCGAAACAATAGACTTGTAGCTTTCTAAAGGAAGCAGAGGGAGCTAGAAATCATAGCGACGACTTCTCAAACCCCTTCTTATCCAAACGTAGAACCGTTCCATCCCCACATTGACCCCTTAGCATCCGCAAACTCGATGTAAGTGCGGTTGGCTGGAATGCCTAACAGGCTTGAAATCTGCTCGCAAAAGTCAGAACTCATGGAGCGAGTCTGATCCGAACTCATGGAGCCGACGCTTTTGATTTCGACGTAGCATACAGGATCGGTGGTGCCGCCAAAGGTCATGGGCACGGAAGACTCAAACGCCGTCATCACATAAGATTCAGGCTTACCTAAATGCTTGGAAAGACCTGATGAAAGCTGCTTGAGCATGGCTTCAACATCAGTCTTGGCAGGAGAGTCAACGGACGTTTGAACTTTGATGAGGGGCATAAAAAAACTCCTGAAGCGCAATCAAATCAACAGCGACCCAAGTATACCAACCGTGATGGCGGTGAGTAAAAAATCAGTTGTTTGGTGTCAGAGGTCTTGGACATATAATACAGAGGAACTGCCAAGGAGAATTTAAGTGCTTCATCGCCAGAAAGCTCTACTATCAATACTTCAGCAGGTTGGAGGACAAGCCTCTACTTTGCAAATGATGAAGTGGGCATTTCTCCTGGGTCAAGAAACGCCGTCTCATGGTGGCAAAACCTTCTATCATTTCATTCCCTATCGATATGGCCCCTACTCATTCACACTCAACCGTGAGACAGATACGTTAATCCGAAATGGATTCGTAGAGAAGGCGGATAAGAAAACGTGGGAACTAACGGATTGTGGGCGAGAGCAATCTGTTGAGTTGCCGAAACAAATTGCTCAGGATATCACTGCCTTAACGAATCAGTACGGCCAATTGTCTGGCTCAGAACTGATTGATAAGGTTTACGCTAAGTATCCTTGGTTTACTGTCAACAGCGATTGGGCTGAAAAGCGTAGAGAACAGCGCCCTATTGCCGACAAGGCAATTTATACGGCTGGATACGAAGGCAAAACCGTTGATGAGTTTTTGAATCTGCTGATGCAATCGGGCATTCGTAGATTAATTGATGTTCGCTTCAACCCCATTTCTCGTCGCTACGGGTTTCACAAGAGTACTCTGAAGCGACTGTGCGATGCGTTGGAGATTGACTATCAACATTTGCCGGGTTTGGGTATTCCAGGTTCAGCCCGTGCCGATTTAGACTCAACAGACAGCTATCTAACACTATTCAAAGAATATCGCTGCGGTTTAATAGATCGCAGTAATGATATGCAAACTGTCATATCGTTACTCAAAGCCGAACCTAGCGTTTTGGTGTGTATGGAAGCAAACCCAGACTTCTGTCATCGAAATGTTCTGGCTCAGCACCTAGCGGGAATGATTGATTTGCCCATTCTGCATCTTGGCTATGAGCATGAGCGATCAGTCCGTTAAAACTAAGGTCTTGATCACAGTGATGACCTATCCTCATCCGTCGCAAGGATATCAAGAACTGGTTTGCACGGCTGGCATTACCGAGAATTATGAATGAGTCAGGCTTTACCCGATTGACTATCGCTATAGACCCAGAAATCAGCAGTTTCGCAAATATCAGTGGGTGGAAGTAGACCTGTCACCTCGTGGTCAAGGTAACGACAACCGCAAAGAGAGTAGAAAACCAAACTTAGATTCTCTGAGGGTTTTGGGAGAGCCACTTTCCACAAAAAATGGCTGGAGAGAACGGCGAGACATTATTGATCAGATACCAAAGCACACCGTGAAGCAGCTCAGGGCATTACACGACTCAGAGCGAACATCTCTTGGAATCGTGCCACCAACACGAGTGCTTGATCTCAAAATTGAGCCTGCTAACCCAGAGTGGAAACCCGAATGGCAGCAGCTTTTTGACCAACTGACGCTGTTTGGCCCAGTGCAAAAACCACTTCGCAAAATACCGTATAAGTTCAGCTATGTCTTTGAATGCGAAGACAGCCACAAACCCCACAATGCCATGATTGAAGACTGGGAGTTGGGAGTTCTTTGGCTAAATGAAGTAGCTCGATTAGGCGATGAAGAGCAAGCAGCGCAGAGTGTCCGTCGCAAGTTTCTGGATGAGCTTTGCAGCGATAAGAAAGACACGCTATTTTTTATGGGAACAGTGTTTCCTTACAATACTTGGGTTGTGTTGGGCGTCTTTTGGCCTCCAAAGCTAAACGTAATTCAGGGATCTTTGTTTTGAGCAGAATGGGCGATCGTGCCTAAACCCGAGCGCAAAAGCCACTGGGGAAACAAGCTACTAGCTGGCTGGTGGTAGCTATAAATGTCAAAAGTCATTTGTTTGGAAAAAGCCATGTGTAAATTCTATCTACGACTTTGTTGGTTCGCTGCTTCTACTATTTCCATGACACTCATTTCTGTGAATCTGCCGACAACAGCCTTGGCTCAAGAGATTGATGAAAGCGGCATGGAGCAGGCGAATCAGCAATTACAGGACTGTA
>JGI12048J13642_10374801_pt1 | contig 14000 bp, 14 predicted proteins | sample ElkSlonscriptome_16_FD_13642 | JGI IMG/M metagenome (IMG submission 13642) | reverse complement strand
AGCGGAAGACCCCGCCGAAAGCACCAGAAAATCCATCGATATGCCCCAGGTCATTGCTTGGCGAAGACCTGCGACAATGACCGATCCCACCTCGTTGCGCTTCACAGGCGCGCTGATTTTTACCTTATGAAAACCTTATCCTTGCGCTTAAAAGCGAGTCAAGCGCGGTAAACGGCAAGACCGCAGCGGGGCGGATGCCGCCTTGCGTCGCACGCTTTCCTACTGGCGCATGGCTGATGTAGGGCAGGCCAATGAGGGCGCTCCTTCCCCCGGTCGATCGACGCGCAATGGCGTTGGCCGGCGGCTTCGAGCCCGCTGCGGGTTTTTCGCGCCAGGACACTGTAACATCTGTATCAGCCGTGCCTTGCATGCGGCGAATGGAGCGGAATGAACCGCACGTCGCCCGCATGGAAAGCCCGCCGCCGCAAATCGACCCGAGCGCGACTGCGGTGTGCCTTGGTGATCCTTGCGACCGACGCGCTCGCAAAGAAGGCAAGACATGCGTCATCGGCTCGCCGGGTTTGCTAGATGATGCTGAAAAGCTGGATGCCCCGTGAGGATTCGAACCTCAATTGACGGAGTCAGAGTCCGTAGTCTTACCATTAGACGACGGGGCATCGAAAGGATCGGAGAAGCGCGGCGCGATCCGTGCGCGGTTTCATCGACCGTGTGAGGACCGCGCACTTAGTTTCGCTGCACGGCAAGGTCAAGTGCCGCCAGCCGCCCGCCTTCTCGTTGCCAGCGATGTTCGCTCGCTTGCTCTTGGTGCTCTCATCCGATAGCCTTTGAGGCAGGTGCCCGCGTCAGAAGATCGCTGGTGAGCTGAAAGACATGAGAGTATGGCGGATATGCTTCCGCCGGACGCAAACAGAAGAGCTGGAAAAAGAGGGAGCGGCAGGTCCGGCAAGGTAGCCGATTTTCGCTACAATCGCTCCTCCCAGACGAAGAACGAACGCGCAGGCGACCGCCAGAACGGCAGGTCGCGCGCGTCATCGGCCGATGGCACAGCCCCGCCCGCGAAACGAAAACGCGACAACGCAAGAAGCCATCACCAGCCGCAAGGGCCGGAGGGAGCCGCCAGGGCGCCCGCGATCGTGGCCCGATCCCGTGGCCGCCCCGGCGAGGCCTATGCAGCGCTCGATCTGGGGACGAACAATTGCCGGTTGCTGATCGCACGGCCTTCGGGAGAGCGCGATTTCACTGTCATCGATGCGTTCAGCCGCGTGGTGAAACTGGGCGAAAACCTCGCGACTACGGGCCGGCTTTCACAAGACGCGATGGACCGGGCGGTTGGCGCGCTTTCGGTTTGCGCGGAGAAACTGCGCCGGCGCAATGTCCGTCTTGCCCGATCGGTCGCGACAGAGGCCTGTCGCCGCGCGGCCAATGGCGCTGCCTTCATCGAGCGGGTACGGCAGGAGACCGGCATCGCGCTCAACATCATCAGCGCCGAAGAAGAGGCGCGCCTTGCCGTGCTGGGATGCCACATCCTGCTCGAGGAAGGCGATGGACCCGCTGTCATCTTCGACATTGGCGGCGGCTCGACCGAACTCGTTCTGCTCGAACCGGCGCAGCGTTCGGGCGGACAGGTCCCGCGCATCATCGACTGGCAGAGCGTGCCCTGGGGGGTCGTTTCGCTTACCGATACCCATCAGCCCGCCGATGGCGGAGCCGAAACGCAGGCCGCACGGCTTGAGCACTATGCCCGCATGCGCGCCCAGGTGACCGAGAGCTTCGCGCCCTTTGCAGAGCGCATTGCACAAGCTGCCAAGGCGGACAATATTCGGCTCCTCGGGACAAGCGGAACGGTCACGACACTTGCCAGCCTGCACCTCGAACTGCCCTATTATGATCGCAAGGCGGTTGATGGCCTGATCGTCCCTGCGCGGGACATGCGCTCAATCAGCGCCGAGCTATCGGGCATGTCGCCCATGCAGCGCAGCAAGCTGCCCTGCATCGGAAACGATCGGGCGGATCTTGTGGTTGCAGGCTGCGCAATCCTCGAATCGATCCTCGATCTGTGGCCGGCAACGCGCCTCGGAGTGGCCGATCGCGGCATTCGCGAAGGCATCCTGCGCAGCCTCATGGCGGCCGAACGGCAAAGCGAGCGAGCGCTCAGGGGGCTTCGCGAAGCGCGCCACGCCGGGCCCGATCGAACGGGACAATGACGCGCTCGGGTCGCAACCCTGACCGCCGTCTCAGGACCGCAAAACGGCGCACCGCCTCCTCGGCGCGCTGGCTCGAGCGGCAGCTTAACGATCCCTATGTCAGGCAGGCCAAGGCCGACGGTTATCGCAGCCGCGCGGCCTACAAGCTGATCGAGCTCGACGAGCGGTTCGGACTGATCAAGGGCGCCAGAAGAGTTGTCGATCTGGGCATTGCGCCGGGTGGCTGGAGCCAGGTCGTGCGGGCGCAGGCGCCGGGCGCCCGCATCGTCGGGATCGACCTGCTCGAGACAGAGCCGATCGAAGGTGTCACGATCCTGCAGATGGATTTCATGGCCGATGAAGCACCCGGCCTGCTGACCGAGGCGCTTGATGGTCCGCCAGATCTCGTGCTTTCGGACATGGCAGCCAACACCGTCGGCCATAAGCAAACCGATCACTTGCGCACGATGGCGCTGGTCGAGGCGGCCGCATGGTTCGCCTGTGAAACGCTCGAGCAGGGCGGCGCCTTTATCGCAAAGGTTCTGGCCGGAGGAACCGACAGCGAGCTTCTGGCCCTGCTCAAGCAGCACTTCAGCGCCGTCAAGCATGCCAAGCCGCCCGCAAGCCGCAAGGGCTCATCAGAATGGTATGTCGTGGCCCAGGGATTCAAAGGCCGCGCCTGATGCGATCGCTATCCCGGCGCGGCGCTGCATGCAGTGAGAGCCCTAGCCCGCGTCTGCCTCAGCCGCTGCAGTCGCCTCGGAAGTGCCTTCGGCCGCGTTCTGATCGGCCTCGGCCTGCGCCTCTGCCCCGGCATCGGCTGCGGCTTCTCCGGCGGCGACATCATCGCCCGTGCCTTCCGGGGCATCTTCGGCCGCGGGCACATATTCGGGAACCGGAAGGTTGGAACCGTTCTCGTTCATGTAGAGGGCGACGGCTGCACGGTCCTCGATCTTCGAAAGCCCGGCAAAACCCATCTTGGTTCCCTCGATGTAGCGCTTCGGGTTTTCGAGCCACTTGTTCATCTCTTCCCACCCCCACTGGCCGCCGAACGACGCCATCGCGCTGGAATAGGAAAAGCCGGGCTTGGCCGCAACATTTGCACCCATTATGCCATGCAGATTGGGCCCGACACCATTCGCACCTCCCGCCTCGATCGAATGGCAGGCCGAGCATTTGGCGAAGACCTTCTGCCCTGCTGCTGCATCGACACCATCCATGTTGAGCGCCTGCGCCATGGTGACTTCGGCCTCGGGAGCGCCTTCCTCGATCACGCCTTCGATCACATAGCCCAGCTGGTCGGGGCGTTGCGGATCGTTGCCGTGGAAATACTTGCCCGACAGAATCGAGAGCCCAAGACCAAGGCCGGCGGCGAACAGCACCCAGCCCGCCGCGGTGTTGAACAGGTCGCCACTGCCCTGCGAGGCTATGTCTTGCGCCTCGGGCGCTGCGTCCGATGTGTTTTGTGTCGTCATCCCGCGAGGCAGATAATGAGGCAGGGCCCGAGGCGCAAGCACGAACACACCCCCATTTCATGCATTTCTGGCAAGCGCTCTTGCTCCCTTCGAAGCTCGGCTTTAGCAGCATAGCGATGCAAGTCTTTCCCGAGCCTGCGCGCGAAATCGCTGAAGCGCTGCGCGCTGCCGCCGCTGCGAACCCCGACCGTGCGATTGCCTATCAGGGATCGCCCGGTGCCAATTCGCACCGGGCCGCGAATGAAGCGCGGCCCGACGCGCTCGCGCTGCCCTGTTTCAGCTTCGAAGACGCGCTAGAGGCGGTGAAGGACAGGCGCGCAAGCGAGGCCATCATCCCGATCGAGAATTCGCAACACGGCCGGGTGGCCGATATTCACTTCCTCCTGCCCGATAGCGGCCTTCATATCGTCGGCGAGTATTTCATGCCGATCCATCATGCGCTGATGGGCGTGGGCACAGGCCCCTACGAGACGGTCTACAGCCACCCGCAGGCGCTCGGCCAGTCGCGCAGGTTCATCAGGGAGCGCGGCCTTACACCGCTGAGCTATGCCGATACGGCAGGCGCCGCAGCCTATGTGGCCGAGCGGCGCGATCCGAAGATCGCAGCGATTGCGCCTGCAATTGCCTCCGAGCTTTATGGCCTCGAAATCGCCGAACACAATGTCGAGGATGCGGCCGACAACATGACGCGCTTCGTGATCCTCGCCTCTGATCCGATCACGCCCGCTTCACTCGAGGGCAAGGCAGCAATCACGACCTTCGTCTTCGAGGTCAAGAACATCCCCGCAGCGCTTTACAAGGCGATGGGCGGCTTTGCGACCAATGGCGTCAACATGACCAAGCTCGAGAGCTATCAGCAAGGCACCAGCTTTTCAGCCACGCAGTTTTATGCCGATATCATCGGTGCGCCGGGCGATCCGTTCGTCGATCGCGCGCTTGAGGAATGCGCTTTTCACTCGAAGGAGCTGAAGGTGCTCGGGACGTATGAACAGGCCCGTGCGCGTGGGCCGGCAGCGGTTTGAACCATGCTGGCTGCGTGGCGAGGGCTGGGTCAGGGCACGCGCGGGCAGAAGGGCTTGGAGTGAAGACCAATCGGCGAGAATTGCTCACAGGCGCAGCCGCGCTCGGCGGCACGCTGGCGATTGCGAGCTGCATCCCACCCGATCAAGGCCCGGCCGGGCGGATGATCGCACGTCTGCGCATCATCGAAAGCCTCGCAGATGGGACCCTGGGCGTGCAATTCCACGATACGGCGACGGGCCATTCGATCGGGCTCAATGCCGATCGGCGCTTTGGCCATTGCTCATCCTTCAAGCTGACCCTGGCGGCCAAGGTGCTGGCCGAAGATGCGCGCGGCCTGATCGATGCAGATCGCCGCGTTTTCTGGACACAGGACGAACTCATGTTCGTCTCGCCCTTCACACAAAAGCGCCTCGATGAAGGCGCGAGCTTGCGTGAATTGGCCGAGTTCACCCAGAAATACTCCGACAACACGGCTGCCAATGTCCTGCTGCGCGAATTGGGCGGCCCGGCATCGCTCACAGGGTTCTGGCGCACGATCGGCGATGATGTGAGTCGGCTTGATCGCACCGAGCCTGCGCTCAATAACGTGCCTGTGGCCGAAGTGCGCGATACCACTACGCCGGCAGCGATGGCGCGCACACTGGCGCGGCTGCTCTATGGCGATGCCTTGCCTGCCGGGGCGCGCGCGGCATTGCGCGAATGGATGATCGATACTCCGACAGGCTCCAATCGCGTGCGCGCCGGGCTGCCGCCCGCTTGGCCGAGCGGCGACAAGACCGGCACTTCGCTGTGGCCGGGCATGGGCAGCCTGTATGTCGATATCGGCTTCGTCGAGCCCGAAGACCATGCCCCCATCACTTTCGCGACCTATTTTCGCGCCCGAAAGCATCACGAACGGATCGATCCGGAAGCCGAGAGAGCGCTGGCCCGCGTTGGCGAGGTTCTTGCCGATTTCGGCGAAGAACCAGATGCGTTCCCGTTCTGAGGCGAGATCGCTTTCAGATCGGATGGTCCTGCTTCAATGATCAGGCGTCGCGGATGGCGCGTCGTTTACTTCACCGCCGAAAATCGCGACCTCGCGCATCCCCGCGCTATCCGCGCGCCCACGATACATGCCGCTCGTATTGAAGCTGTAGAGCGCATGACCCTCGGGGGTGACGAGGATGATCCCGCCATCGCCGCCAAGATCCTTGACTTCGGCCATCACATCGTCAGCGATCGCCTGGGCCGCGCTCGCCCGCGTGCTTTCACTGATCCGCAGGCGCGTACAGATTTCCTGAGCCACGCCAACACGGATAAAATACTCGCCCCAGCCGGTTGCCGAGAGCGCGCAAGAGCGATTATCGGCATAGGTGCCCGCACCGATCACGGGCGCATCGCCGATCCGCCCCCAGCGCTTTCCGGTCATCCCACCGGTTGACGTTCCGGCAGCGAGATTCCCCGCAGCATCAAGCGCGACGGCGCCGACCGTCCCGAACTTGAGATCGACATCGATTGCGGAAAGCTCGCGCGCTTTCATCCGCTCGAGCGACTGGCGCCGATCCTCGGTGCCGAACCAGTCAGGCCCGGCCATCTCGAGCGCCTGCGCGCCCGCGAAGCCCCCAGCAAACTCTTCCGCGCCCTCGCCCATCAGGAAGACATGCGGGCTATCGGTGCGGACCTTGTCAGCCAACAGGATCGGGTTCTTGATCGTCTTCACGCCGGTCACCGCGCCGGCGCTGCGATCGCGTCCGTCCATGATCGAGGCATCGAGCTCGTTTGCGCCCTCCCAGGTGTAGACAGCGCCGCGTCCGGCATTAAACAAGGGGTTATCCTCCATCGGGACGATCGCCGCCTTGACGGCGTCCATCGCGCTGCCGCCCTCGGCAAGAATGCGGGCGCCGGCATCGAGCGCGGCTTCGAGCGCGGCCTCGTATTCCGCTTGCTTCTCAGGCGTCATCTTGTCGCGCTCCAGCGTCCCTGCCCCGCCATGGATCGCGATCGACCAGCGCGGCTCCTGGCCCTCCGCTTCGTCTTGCGCAGCAAGAGCCGTGGGCCACGCGCCAAGCATGGCAAGGCACAAGAGGGTGAATTTGCCTGAAAGTGCTGTTAAGATGGTGCGCATACCGGGGAAATGCCTCGCTGACTGACACGGTTTGACTGCGGCGGATTGAAAAGGGCAGTGCACGCCAGGTGCCAGACCCGGTGCAACGCCGCCGCCGCTGCATCCGAGCCAACCGTGTCACAATCCATCAAGGGGGATCACAATGCAATTCGGAAATTACAGCTGGGATGGCGAGCTTGCCATGGTGCTCGCCGAGAGGGCGATCTATGCGGTTGCCATCCTGCTCGTCACATGGGCGCTTGCCAATGCCGCCAAGTGGGCCTTTGCAAGGCTCGTCAATACGCTGCCGATCTTTAAGCGCGAGGACGGCACGGGAGAGAGCGTTGGGGTCTCGCTCGGGAAGATCGCCGCGCTGCTGATCTGGCTGTTCGGTCTCATCGGCATCCTCCAGGTTCTGCGGCTCGATACGCCGGCAGCGCCGATCAATGCGCTGCTCAACAATGTGATGGATTATATCCCCAATCTCGTGGGTGCAGGGCTGCTCTTGTTCATCGGCCTTATGATCGCCCGGATCGTGCGCGATATCGCATTGACCGCCATGCAATCGATCGATCTCGACAAATGGGCCAACAAGGGCGGCGTCGATGATGTCACCGGCAACAAGGCGATATCCAAGACCCTCGCGGCGCTGGTCTATGCGCTCGTTGCGATCCCGGTCGCGATCGGCGCGCTCGGAGTGCTCGAGATCGCGGCGATATCGGGCCCGGCCACGCGCATGCTCGAAATCGTCATGGCCGCAATCCCCAATATCATCGCGGCGGGCCTCCTGCTCGCAATCGGATACCTGATCAGCCGGTTCGTCCAGCGGCTCGTCAAGGAGCTGGTCGCGGGGCTCGGCGCCGATATGCCTGTGGCGGCGCTCGGCCTGCTTCCGGCGAACACCAAGGCCTCGAGCGCGCTCGCCCGGATCGTCCAGATCGGTATCATCCTGTTCTTCGCGATCGCGGCTACCCGTATGCTCGGCTTTCCCGAGCTTACCGCCCTGCTTGATTCGGTGCTCGAACTTGGTGCGAGCGTGCTGTTTGGCGCGGTTGTGATCGCGGTGGGCGTCCTTATTGCCAATGCGCTGGCCAAACTGGTGGGCGCAGACAAGCTTTCGGGCCAGATCGTTCGCTATGCGGCGATCGGCCTGTTCACCTTCATGGGACTGCAGTTCATGGGGGTCGGCGAGACGATCGTGACGATTGCGTTCAGCGCGCTCGTCATCGGCCTCGCCGTCGCAGGTGCGCTCGCCTTTGGACTTGGGGGCCGGGACTGGGCCGCGCGCAAGCTCGAGGAATGGGACAAGCACGCAGAAGGCTAAGCCCGGCGGCGCGCCGCCGCGTTCAGTCTTCCAGAAAGCCGCGCAGCAGGGCGAAGACATCCTTCGCCTCGCGCGTGGGCGTAATCGCCATGAAGACATGCGGCGCGCCTTCATACTCATAGAGGCGCGCATCCACTCCGGCCTTGCCGAGCCGCTCTGCAAAGCTGCGCGAATCGACTATGAAAAGATCATGGCGGCCGGTCCAGATCCGCGTGGGCGGCAAGGCTGCGAGCGCCTGCGATGAGGCGCGCAGCGGGCTGCATTCAGGCGCTGCGGGATCGCGCTCGCCGGCAAACATCGCACCGCACACGCGCAGTGTATCAATCTTGAGCATGACATCATGCGGCGCGATGGCCTCGATCGCGGGATCGGCAAGCACGAGATCGAGCCAGGGCGCAAACAGGGCAAGCCGCCCTGCCTGAGGTCCGCCCCGGGCACCAAGCCGCAAGGCAAGGCTCAAGGCCATGTGGCCGCCCGCGCTATCGCCGCACAGGACAATGCGCGAAGGATCGTGGCGCCCGGCAAGCTCGGCAAACACTGCATCGGCGAGCGCATCCTGCCCGGCTGCGTCGCTTTCTGGCACCACATCGTAGAGCGGCAGAGTGACGCTGAGGCCAAGCTGATCAACGAGCGCTGCAGCGAGCGGCCAATGCTCCTTGAACATGGGGAGGACAAACCCGCCGCCATGCAAATAGATCATGTGCCATGCGCCCACCCCAGATCGGGGGTGGAGAGTGATCACGGGGCGCCCCGCAGCCTCCCAACGCTCGGTCCGATAGCGCGTCTCGAACCTGGGCGGCATCGGCGCATCGCGCGGCTTGGCCCGATGTGATAGCTTTCGCTCGTATTCGCCCGGATCATCGGGGAAGACCGGCGCGCGCCTGCTGATCAGCCAGACGACCGCGCGCATCAGCAGGCTGGGGCTGCGTGTGCGCAATTCGCTCCTGTTCGTGTCCAGCAACCAGGCCCCCTCAAACAACAAAGCCTGACTCTGGCGCGTGGAGCGCCGGTGTCAATCATTGGGTTCCTGGCCGTCTCCATTGCCGGGTGAGGCTTCGCGCCCGATCGCTGAGACCAATGCGTGCTGGAGCCACTGGCCCAGAAAGCTTCCTGCGCGCATCGCCGCTTCGCCAAGCGCCGCCTCATCCGCACCCTCGCCGGCAATCTGCACGACGAGATCGCCATAGCTTGCGCCCTGCCCCATCGCGGCGAAGGCCAGCGCGCATTGCTCTTCCACCATGACGAAGGTGGGCCGATCGCCTTCGCGCCACGCGATGCAACCCAGCCTTGCAGGCGCAAGGTCAATCTCGCCGCCACCATCGATCGAGCGCCAGAGCCGCTCAAGATCATGCCCGACGATGAGCGCGGCAGCGCGCGGCATCATCGTCAGCGTGAGTTCCATCCACTCGGCATCGCCAAAGCCGGCGCTCGCCTCGGCAAATCGCGCAGCATCCAGCGGCTCGCAATCGGGGGCACCGACCAGATCGAGCATCGCCCCTTCAAGCCAGGCCAATTCGGCAACCTCAGGGTTTTCGCGAAAGAAACCGGCGCATGTCTCGGCAAACCCGTTGGCGGCGGAATCGATGGTCCAGTGCGAGGGCGGATGGGCGATTGCATGATTGATCGAGACCTGGTGGAATGCCTCAGCGCCGACATAAGCCGCGGTCCGCTCAAACCCGTGCGCCAGCACCCCCATCAAGGCGTGGCGATAATTGCCGCGATAAATACGGAGGCCGGCCGCCTGGCTGTTGCCCCAGCCCGCGGGTAGCGGAGCGCCCTCCTCCTGAATGGCGCGCATGAAGGCTTGCTGGCGCTCGGCGAGCGGGTTCGCAGCGCTCATGCCGGCTGGGGCGCGTTTGCGCTGTGCATCCCGGCCCGTGCGCGCTCAAGCTCGGCGAGCAATTCGGGCAGGGGCGGGATGTTTTCATCGCGCTCGATCATGGTCGCCACGGGCTGCTCGATCATCGCCATGGCCTTTCGATAGAGCGCCCAGACCGCGTCGATAACCGGGCGGTCATGCGTGTCGATGATGATCGGGCGCTCGCCTGTTGCGGGCTCGTGCCCGGCAAGGTGGATCTGGCGCACCTCGCTGAGCGGAAGCCCGGCGAGATAGTCACTGGGGTCAAACCCGTGATTCTGGCTGGAGACAAATATGTTGTTCACATCGAGCAGCAAGAAGCATCCGGTGCGCCGGACCATCTCGCCGAGAAATTCCCATTCCGCCATCTCGTCCTCGGGAAAGGTGAGATAACTTGATGGGTTTTCGAACAGCATTGCACGCCCGAGCGTTTCCTGTGCCCGATCAATATTGTCGCACACCACATCGAGCGCTTCAGCGGTCAGCGGCAGGGGCAGCAGATCGTGGCTGTTGTGCGCGCTGGTGCGGGTCCAGCACAGATGATCGGACACCCAAAGCGGCTCGATCCGATCCACGAGCGCCTTGAGCGCGCCAAGATAGGTCCGATCGAGCCCAGCGGCCGAGCCGATCGACATCGAGACCCCATGCACAATCACGGGCAAGCGCTCGCGCACCGCTTCGAGCACGCGCAAGGACCGTCCGCCCTCGACCATGAAATTCTCCGAAATCACTTCGACGAAATCGACCGGAATTGCGGCAGCGGGCGCGAGAAAATCATTGTGGTGCTCGCGCCGAAGGCCAAGACCAAAGCCTGCAAAGGGCGCAATGGTGCCCTGCAAAGAGGCCTGCCTTTGGGCCGGATCGAGCGCCGGATCTAGCGCCGGATCTAGCGGTTGCGATCTCACCATTGGATTGCTCCTACCTAAAGTGCGCAATTGACGACAGCCCGACCTTGCCGCTGGAACAGCGAAGCGCCGCAAAAGGGGGGTCAGGGTTGCAGCGCTGCGCTTATCCCCGCCGCAAGGGCCAGACTGCCGGGCGCTTCTGCTGGCGGCCGGGGGCCAACCCCGAACACCAGCCTGCCGCCAACCAGCGATCGCCCGCAAGGCCGATCTGAGCGCTATACGCGCGCGCTCCTGGTCCAGTTACACATCCATGCTGGCCGGGCGGTGATATCGGACCGCAATTGGCAGGCACTTTTTCGAATGATCGCGAAATTTTCGAAACTGCGTTGTAACCGCCCGGCAGAGCCCCGCGAAAAGGGAGGTGCACCGGCCAGACAAGCCGGGCACAGGATTGCTCACACTGAAAGGATTATCATGAAAGCCACGACTGTTACCGGACTTGCCGGACTTGCCCTGAGTGCGACGATCGCCGCCGGCCTCAGCACCGCACCAGCTGTCGCCGCCGGCGCCAAGGAAAAGTGCTACGGCGTCAGCCTCGCCGGCAAGAACGATTGCGCCGCCGGCCCCGGCACGAGTTGCGCCGGCACTTCCACCCGAGACTATCAGGGCAATGCCTGGAAATATGTCGACAAGGGCACCTGCACATCGATCGAAACGCCCAGGGGCAAGGGTTCGCTCAAGGCGATCAAGCGCTGAACGAGCGCGCATGAGGCCAGCCCGGATCGGTTCAGGAAAATTTCCGATCCGGGCGAGGCCTATCAGGAGGACATCATGAACGCTCTTGCCAATTCCTATGCCCGGCTCACCGGATTTCTCTCGGGAGCGCTTGTCGAGAGCATAGCGTTGCTTGCGACGCGGATCGCGCTTGCGGGCGTCTTCTGGCGCTCATACACAACGAAAGTCGTTGATGGCACATGGCTCTCGATCAACGAAACCCAGTATTTCATCTTCGAGAACGAGTTTTCAGGCCTTCCCCTGCCGACCGATCTTGCGGTTCCCATGGCGACTTATGCCGAGTTCCTCTTCCCGATCCTGCTCGTGATTGGGCTCGCTTCGCGTCTTTCGGCGCTGGCGCTCATGGGCATGGCGCTTGTCATCCAGCTGTTCGTCTTTCCCACGATGGACCATTTCCTGGGCTGGGCGATCACCGTTATCGCGCTCGCCATGATGATCCTCAGCCGCGGCCCCGGCCTTGCCTCGATCGATGCCCTAATCACCCGGTTTGCAGCCGGTCCGGGCCGCACGCCCGCAAACATGCAAGCGGCCTGAAGCCCCGCTCGCCGCTTGCACGAGTGACCCCATGCTCGCTGATGAACCCACCTTTGCCCGCCTCATGCAGGCAACGCAGAAGGGCGACAAGGCTGCCACCAATGTGCTCCTGTCCGAGGTCGGCGTCTGGCTGGAGCGATATTTCAGCCGCCGCGTGCCGCCCCATGCGATCGACGATCTGGTTCAGGACGTGCTGATCGCCGTCCACACGAAGCGCGCAACGTGGGATCCGAAGCGCCCCTTTCTGCCATGGCTTGCCGCAATTGCGCGCTATCGCTGGGTCGATCATCTGCGCCGCGTCTACAAGCATGACAGCAAGGAACTGATGGAAGAGGATGCGGTTGAAGACAGCGACGAAGACGTCGTGATGGCCCGCATAAGTCTTGATCGCCTGCTCGTTCAGCTTCCCGACAAACAGTCGGAAGTGATTGAAATGGTGAAGATCGACGGGCTTTCGATCCGGGAAGCCGCCAGCAGAACCGGCCAGAGCGAAAGCCTGGTCAAAGTGAATATCCATCGCGGCCTCAAGAAGCTTGCCGCCTTGGTCGAGAAAGCAGAATGACATGACCAGATACACCTCCCGCCAGGAGCTTATCGCGGCACTTGCCGACGACCTGGAGCCTGTCTCGCGCATCAATGCCCGCCACGGCGCGGCGCTGATCGCCTTCGGCACTATTGTGGCCGGTGCTGCATGCATTGCCGTCTTCGGCTTCTGGACCGGAATGCTCGCGGGCAAGGCGTCGCCCTTCTTCTGGATCAGCAACGGCCTGCTTGCGCTCGCCGGTGCGGCCAGCGCTGCGGGTCTTGCCGCGATGGGCGTGCCCAAGGTCGGATTGCGCAGCACCGCGCCCTTGTGGTCGGCCGGCATGCTCGCGGTCGTTCCGCTGACCGCGATTGTCCTGTTCATGACGCTGGAGAGCGGGCATTCGCACGATCATGTCGGACATCTGATGGAGCCGACGATGACGGATCTCAAATGCGCCGCCTGTTCGCTGGGTGCAGCAGCGATCGTGGCGCTGGCAGCGATCGTCTATCTACGCCGCGCCGCCCCGGTTTCACTCGATCGAGCAGGCTGGCTGACCGGGCTTGCAAGCGGGTCGCTCGGCGCGCTTGCCTACGGAATCACCTGCCCGCTCGACGACATCACCCATCTTGGAATCTACCATGTCCTGCCAGTGGCGGCGGCGGCGGTGATCGCGCGTTTCCTGGTGCCGCCGCTCATACGCTGGTAAGCTCGACACGGCGCACGAAAAGCACACAGCCTCGTCGCTGTCAGCGTCATTGCTCCTTCATGTCCATGCGCTTATATAGCCGCCATGGCTTCGATTAGACCTTGGCGCGACATCGATCGTCGCGAATGTCGCCAGATCATGGTGGGCAACGTGCCCGTGGGCGGCGATGCGCCGATCACGGTGCAGACCATGACCAACACCCCGACCGAGGACGTGAAGGCGACGATCGACCAGATCCGCCGCTGCGAGGAGGTGGGCTGCGACATCATCCGCGTCTCCTGCCCGACCGAGGAATCGACCCGCAATTTTCGGCAGATCACGCGCGCCGCGCATATCCCGGTCGTCGCCGACATCCATTTCCACTACAAGCGCGCATTGGAAGCCGCCGATGCGGGCGCGGCCTGCCTGCGGATCAATCCGGGCAATATCGGTTCGGCCGACCGCGTCGCCGAAGTGGTCCGCGCGGCCAAGGCAAACGGCTGCGCGATCCGCATCGGCGTGAATGCCGGCAGTCTCGAGAAGGACCTGCTCGAGAAATACGGCGAGCCCTGCCCTGAGGCGCTGATTGAAAGCGCGCTCGACCACATCAAGCTGCTGCAGGACCACGATTTCCACGAATTCAAGGTCGCGGTGAAGGCGTCGGACGTCTTCCTCGCGGTCGCGGCCTATCACGGGCTTGCCGACGCG
>JGI12048J13642_10075685_pt1 | contig 14003 bp, 13 predicted proteins | sample ElkSlonscriptome_16_FD_13642 | JGI IMG/M metagenome (IMG submission 13642) | reverse complement strand
CGCCATCTTCGGCTTCAGCTCGCTCTTCGCACTCTTCTTCGCCTACTCGCAGTGGCGTCTCGCCCAACCCATGTGGGCCCTCTGGGTGGTCGCCCTGGGGCTCGGTATCACCGCCCTCATCTACGGCACCGCACAGATCGGCCAGCGGCTCGGGGCCGACCAGACCGACCACCTGTGCCACTTCATCCGCGACACGCTCCTCGCCTCCACCGAGTCGGAGCGCGTCGCCGCCTAGCGCTCGTTGCGGGGGTTCCATCGGCGGCCGTGAAGCCGGGAACTACTTCTTCTTCGCACCGTCTCCGCGACGCTTCTCGACCTCGACGACCCGCGCCTCGAGTTGGTCGCACAGGGTCTCGACCACCTTCACCCGCGCGAAGCGCTTGTCCTCCGCCTCGACCAGGGTCCAGGGCGCCAACTCGGTGCTGGTTCGCCCGATCATCTCGCTCGCAGCGGCCTCGTAGGCATTGGCTTTCTCGCGATTGCGGTAGTCCTCGTCGGTGATCTTGTACTGCTTCCACGGTGTCTTCTCTCGCTCCTGAAAGCGCCGAAGCTGCTCCTCGGAGCTGATCTGGAGCCAGTACTTGGCGAGCACGATCCCGAAGTTGACGAGCTGCCCCTCGAAGTCGTTGATCTCCTTGTAGGCGCGCATCCATTCGTTCGGGTGGGCGAACCCCTCGACCCGTTCCACCAGGACCCGGCCGTACCAGCTACGATCGTAGATGGTGAAGCGACCGAGACGGGGGAGATGGCGCCAGAACCGCCAGAGGTAGTGGTGCGCCTTCTCCTCGTCCGTGGGCGCTGCGATGCGGATCACGCGGTAGTGACGTGCGTCGAGCGGGGCGATGATACGGCGGATGGCGCCCCCCTTCCCCGCCGCGTCGGCCCCCTCGAAGACCACGATCGTCGACACCTTTGCCGCCGAAGCTCGCCGCGACAGCTCGGCCAGGCGGGCCTGGGCCTTCTCGAGGCGTGTGCTGTAGTCTTCGCGGGCGAGGCTCTGGCTGAGGTCGAGCGTGTCGAGAATCGTGTGGGGGTCGTCGATCTCGGGAGCCGGTGAGCCCGATGGCAGGGGCGGGCGCGCGAGCCGGCGCTCGATGCTCCTGACGATCTGTTTGGCCGCTTCGATGCGCCGGTAGCGGCGGTCAGCCGCCTCGATGACGACCCAAGGCGCCTCGCCGGTCGACGTGAGGCGAATGGTGCGCGACATCACCCACCGGAACTCGTCGTACCGCTCGTGGTTCTTCAGGTCTTGCTCGGAAACCTGCCACGCGGTCTCCTTGCGCTTGCGAAGCTTCTTGAAGCGCTTCTTCTGCTGCTTCTTCGAAATGTGGAGCCACAGCTTGATGAGGAGCACACCCCCATCGACCAACATCCGCTCGAAGGCCGTTACGCGGTGCAAGGCCGTATCGAGGTCGGCGTCGTCGATCTCCCCGTGGGCGCGGCGAAGGATCGGGTCGGTGTACCAAGCACCGGTAAAGACGCCGATGCTCCCTCGAGGGGGCATGGCCATCCAGTAGCGCCAAGCGGGAGGACGCTGGCACTCCTCCTCGGTCGGCTGGTCGAAGGCGACGGTGGAGATGTTGCGCGTGTCCATCCACTCGTTGACCAAGTTGACGACATCACCTCGACCGGCGCCGTCGACACCCCCGACGAGAACGACCACGGCGAGGTTGTCGTCTTCGACGCGCCGTTGAATCTTCAGCAGCTCGGCGCGTAGCCGCTCCTGCTCTTCGCGGTAGGTCTCTTTGGGAAGCTTGCGGCCCAGCTCAACAGTCTCGAACATGAGACCGGCAACTATAGCCCCAAGTCGCGCATCAGGTCGTCATACCAGCGCTCGAGCTGACGGCGAAAAGGCCACATCCAGCCGTAGTTGGCCGACGTGAACTGTCCCAAGATGTGCTCGCGAAGGCCCTGGCTCTTGGCCGCTGCGCGACCGTGCAGCTCGAGCGTGGCGACGACGGTTTCGGTATAGGCCTCCCACTCCATCCGAGCCCGGCCGTAGGCGAGGAAGAGCGGAAGCGGGAGCAGGAGGTAGATGATCGCCATGCCGATGAGTGAGTACCGACGGCGCTGACGAAGGTGTACCCGCTCGTGGCGCAGCGTGATGATCTTGTCGAGAGCTGGGGTCTCTTCCCACCCGGGAGGCACGTAGAGCGTGTCACCGATGACGGTGTGGTACCGCGTCATGTAGGAGGTCATTCGGTTGAGCGTGATCAACCGAAGCCCCACATCGATGGCCTCGGAGAGGGGATCCTTGCGCTTCGGCACGATGGCGAAGCGGGGAAACTCCTCGTGCATCTCCGCCATGAAATGGGCGAGTCGCTCCTCGTCCGTCAAGGCTCGGAGGCTTTCTCTTCGCGTAGGAGGCGAGCCCAGTGAGAGGCACGGCGGTAGAGCTCGGTCCGTCGATCGACGATACCGCGCACGAGGTAGATCGCCGCGAGTGCTGACCCCATCCAGAGCCCGGCGTCCACGAAGCTGACGTAGGCGAGGACGCGCATGTGTGCGACGTCTTGGTAGGACGCCCCCGTGCGGTGAAAGAAACACTCGCTGAGACGCGCGGAGACGAAGAGCCCCCACCACAGCCCGAGGGGGACGGTTGCTCGCCTGCGCTCGATGCGATGTCGTTCGAGGGCGGGGTCGCGGTATCCGCCGGGTAGCGCGTGCTCCTCGATCTCGTAGCTCGGGAGGACGTCGGGACGACTGACGTCACGTACGGCCCGCAGGACGTCGTAGGGTCGAAACCAGTTGATGAGCGGGATGATCCAGGCCCACGTCGCCGTCTCGACCGTGTACCTCATGCGGGCCCCAAGCTCGAACCGGCGGGCGTGGCGCACCACGAGGCGAACCCAATGGATGAAGGCGACGCCGGTCGCGATGCCGCTCACGAGACGAACCCAGACCAGACCCAGCGCGACCCGGTCGTAGAGGGTCGCTTCGGCCATCCCGGCCACGCCGGTCACCGCACGCGAGGCGTAGTCGACCAGCCAGCTCCCCATGAAGATCTCCGCCACCGAGAGGAGTCCCATCCACCCGAGGAGAAAGATGACCTGCCTTGCCTTGCTCGCCTCGAGATGGGCTGCCGCCTCGATCTCGGCCGGGTCCGGCGCCTCGACATGGAGGGCGGCGAAAGCCTCGGCGGCGGTGCGACGATCGTCGTCGAGCATCTCCTCTGAGTGATACCCCTAACCGAGGTGAAGGCAAATTGGATACCCAAGGTGGCACCTCGACCTTCTGCTTAGACATGGGTTGGACGGAGTTGACCTCGTCGGGATGGCCCCACAGGTCCCTTCCATGGAGAAGAAGATCGCATTCGAAGCTGCTGTCTCCGAGTGGAAGATCGTCTTCCGCGTGCTGCACGCAAACCTCGCCAAGGAGCTGGAGCTCATGGATGCCGACGTGTTTGCGGAGATGCAGCGGCAGCTCCATCGCGCCGCGAAGGCCGACGGGGTCGACGTGACGGACCATGACGCCTGGGACGCCTGGCTCGGGCTCGACGACGGGCTGTCCTGCGAGCAGCGGCTGGGGGGCCGCGGTCCACTGAACTGACGCACCGCCGACAGATCTCGACCGAACACGAGGGGGAAGGCCGCGGCGGCTGGCGCCTTGCACGGTCCATCGGGAGTGTCTCCGTCAGCGGAGCTCCGCGCCCGTGCGCGCCCTCACCTCATCGACCGTGACCCCCGGCGCGAGCGCGACGACGGCAAAGCCATCCCCCGCCGGATCGAAGACCCCAAGATCGGTGATGATCCGCCTCACCACGCCGAGCGCCGTGAGGGGATAGGTGCAGCGCGGCACGAGCTTATCGGCCCCGTTCTTGGCCTGGTGGCGCATGACGACCACGAGGCGCCGTGCTCCCGCGGCGAGATCCATGGCCCCCCCGACCCCCGTCGTGCGTCCTCCAGGCACCGACCAGTTGGCGAGGTCGCCGTTGGAGGCAACTTGCATCGCGCCCATGATGGCCAGGTCGACATGGCCTCCACGGATCATCGCGAACGAAACGGCGGAGTCGAAGGTCGAGGCGCCCGGAACCAGCGTCACCGTCTGCTTGCCGGCGTTGATGAGCTGCGGGTCTTCTTCTCCCTCGAAGGGGAAGGGCCCCATCCCCAGCAGACCGTTCTCGCTCTGAAGCCAGACGTCGGCGTCGGCGGGCATGATGTCCGCCACCAGTGTCGGCAAGCCGATGCCCAAGTTGACCACGCTCCCCGGCTCGATCTCCTGCGCCGCGCGCCGCGCCATGTCGGTCTTGCTCCAGGTCACGACCGCGCCTCCCGCGAGCGCGTGGTTCGGATCTCGATGAGATCCCGATGCTCGGGCACGTGCACCACCCGCTGCACGAAGGCGCCCGGCAGGTGCACGTCATCGGCGTCGATACCTCCGAGCGGCACCAGCTCTTCCGCCTCGACGATGGTCACGCGCGCGGCCGAAGCCATGGCCGGCGCGAAGTTCTGCGACGTCCGATAAAAGCGGAGGTTGCCGAAGGGGTCCGCGCGGTGGGCCCGGACGAGCGCAACGTCCGCGTGAAGGGCACGCTCGAGCACGAAGGTGCGCCCCCCGAACTCGCGTGTCTCCTTGCCTTCCGCCATCAGGGTACCCACCCCGGTAGGGGTGTAAAACGCGGCAATCCCCGCCCCCGCCGCACGCATGCGCTCTACGAAGGTGCCCTGGGGCGTGATCTGGACCTCCACGGTCCCATCGTCCATGGCCCGCTGCAGATCTTGATTGTTCCCGACGTAGCTGCAGATCACCCGCGCGACGATGCCGGCTTGGAGCCATTTGGCGAGCCCCTCGCCGATGCTGCCCGCGTTGTTGCTGATGATGGTGAGACTGCCCTTGCCGGTCGCGAGGACCCCCTCGATGAGGGCCTCCGGGTTCCCCGACAGACCGAAGCCCGAGACCATGATGTGCGCCCCGTCTACGAGGTCGCTCAGGGCCTCGGCGACCGACGCGACCTCTTTGCTCTTTCTCGCCACGGTCTCTACTGCCCGGCCAGCTCGCCCTCGGGGTAGCCCTCGAAGGTATCGAGGTACTCGGTCTCACGCGCCTCGTGGTCCAGGTTCCAGGGCATCACCTTGAGCTGGTAGGTGCTCTCGAACTGGATCCATGTGCTGCTCTCGCTCAGCAGCTCGGGCCGATCCGCCTCCGCGTCCGTGGCCCCGATGGCATGCTCGACGCTACGAGGACTCACGCCGTGGGGGGTGAGGTACGGGGTATAGGAAAAGGCTCCCGCTTGCCACGGCCCCTTCTTGGCGGGCGAGCGCACCACGCCGTTGAACTCGATGGCGCTGTTCCGGTGGAAGAAGGGCGGCCGAAAGGTGTGTTGCGTCACGTCGTAGCGCTTCTGGAAGACAGCCACGTCGATGGCGTTGCGCCCGTGGGTGTCCGAGGGCGCCGTGAGGACGGTGAGAATGGAAGGGTCCGGATGGTCGAAGCTCACCGAACCGAGGCTGTTGAACTTGGACAGGTCGTACTTGTAGGGCGTGTAGTTGCCGTGCCAGGCCACCACGTCGAAAGGAGAGTAGGGCTGAACGGTTCGGTGCAGGTTCCCCCCCTGCTTTGCGATGACGGAGTAGTCCCGCTTCTCATTGTCGTAGGCTGCGACCGGAGCGAGAAAGTGGCGCTCGTCAGCGAGGCCATTGGCGCCGACCGGCCCCCGCTCGGGCAGCACGAAGTGACCGTCGAAGAGCTCGGCCACGTAGCCGCGAATGGGGCCCTCCGCGATCGCGACCCGAAACTTGATCCCCCGCGGAATGACGGCGATCTCGCCCGGCGATGCGGCCAGCCAGCCCAGCTCGGTCTGCAGTCGAAGGTGGCCCAGCGAGGGCGCGATGAGAAGGTCGCCGTCGAGGTCGACGAAGGCGCCCTCCATCTCGGCGTTGGCGGCGAAGACGTGCACCGCCATGCCACGCTTGAGGTTGGGGTCCCCCGCGCCGGCGAAGGTACTCATCCCCGCGATGAAGTCGGTCGGCGCGTCCGGGACGGGGAAGGGTTTGAAGCGCATCACCTCAGGCGTGACGACCCCCTGCTCGAAACGACCCGTGAACGTGGGGTGGGGATGAGGCTCGTAGGGCCGGGGATGGATCTGGGGACGGAGCCGGTAGAGCCACACGCGTCGGTTGAGGGCACGCTCGACGGTGAAGCCGGTGCCGTTGATCTGCTCGGCGTAGAGCCCGTAAGGCACTTGGCGGGGGGCGTTCTGGTCGCGCGGTAGGGCGCCGGCCTTGGCCTCCGAAGACATGTTGTTGGCAAATCCGGGTTGGTACTTCAGGTCGTCCATTTGCATCACTCGCGCTACGGCCTCTCGTACGGCCACCAGGTCATCGGGTTGGATCGCGTGTTGGTCTCCGGGTCGAAGGTGCAGATCGAGCTCGACGCCCGCCTCCTTCAAGAGGGCGATCGTCTCTCGTCGCGCTTCGGCGGGAATCCACCGGTCCTCCACGTTGGCCAATAGACTCACCGGCACGCCGGAGAGTTGCTCGTAGGTTCCTTGGACGGTGCCCGTCGCCCCGCTCATGAGGACCAGCGCCCCGGGCCTGCGGCCGGACTGGCGAAGCCAACTCGCGAGCAGGCACGCTCCCTGCGAGAAGCCCGTCAGCACGACCCGCGATGGGTCGACGTGCTTCGTGACCTCCGCGAAGAGTGCCTCCAGGGCGGCGACGGCATCGTCGTAGTGGGGCTGGTTCGCCTCGAGTGGCTCGCGAAAGCCCTTGGGGTACCAGGTGTTGTGGTTGGCCTGCGGCGCCACCCAGGCCAGGCCGGCGCCGTGCCGCGGAGGAACGACCGACTCGAGTCGCTTCAGGTAGGCATCGGCATTCGACCCCCGACCATGCACCGCGATGACCACGCACTCCGCGCGGTCGAGGCGCGCGCCCCGACGGGCAAAGGGCAGGTCGTGTCCCCCCTCGACCTCGAGGGGGTGATGCGTCACGGCGAGAGACGGGCGACGACCGAGGTAGGCGTTCATGAGCAGCGCCTCGAGCTGTGGCTCGTCGAAGGGGCGCGGATTGGCGTATCGCTTCTGCGCTGCGATGTGCGCCGCCTTGGGGACGTCTTCGAGCGCCAGGCCGAGCGCCTCGAGGGAGGTCGCGAGGCCGAGGTCCTCGGCCACATCCCACAGCGCAGCCGGTGGATCGGATACGCCGAGCGCGCGGCCGATCCGCCGTACGGCGGCATGGGCCGCTGCCGCGTTGAAATGAAGCGCAAAGGGCAAAACGGCGGCGTGCGTCGCCGCGTGGGGCATGTCGAAGGAGCCTCCCAGCGTGTGGCAGAGCTTGTGGTGCAGCGCCATCTGCGCTCCGTGCAGCGCCGTCCCCGCGAGGTAGGCTCCGTAGGTCGCGTCACTCCGGGCGGCGAGGTCGGTCGGATCTCGGGCCAATGCTCGCAGCGCACCGAAGAGAGGAGCGAGGCTGTCCTCTGCCGCTTGCTTGATGTCGTCGGGCGCCTCCGGGTCGTAGAGCGCCTCTACGCTGTGCGCCATGGCATTCAGAAGCGACGCCAGGCTCACCGCCAGGGGTAGGCCCCGGGATAGCTCGGGGTCGTAGATGATGAGCTTCGGCTTGACCCGGTCGTCACGGCCTGTCGTCTTGATACCGCCCTCGGTGATCCCGTAGATGTTGGTCCGTTCCGAGCCGGCGTAGGTGGTCGGCACGGCTGCGACCTGAACGTTCTCGGTCAGCGCCACCGCCTTGGCCACGCCGACGGCCGTCCCGCCGCCGTGGGCCATGACCCAGTCGGCCTTGGTCTGCCTCGCCTCCACTCGAGCCGCATGCGCCACCTCGACGGGCACCTGGGGCGCGATGTCGGTGAAGACCCCCACGCAGCGATCACCGAGGGTAGCGGCGATTCTGTCCGCCCCGTCCCGATGGCGTCCCTGGGCGATGAGCAGGACCCGACCGGCGCCCAAGTCGGAGAGCGCTTGCGCCGCCTCGGTCTCAGCCCCGACCCTGAAAAGGATCCGCTCCGGCCCGTCGATCGTGAATTCTCGCAACGCCATGCACTCAGTATGAGCCTGCAGACATGCCAGGAAAACTGGCAGCTCAGACACTCGAACTTGCAATTTTGCAAGCCGAGAGGGGCTGCGGTGCTTCGCTTGCCGCGACCTCAGTCTCGGTCCGAGACCGCCGTCTCGGGCTTCGGCCCCGCGTTCGAGAAGGCTTCCGAAAGGCGAACGAGCCTCACGCCCCGTTCACGCAACCGAGGAAGCGCGGTGGCGAGTGCTTCCGCAATGTCCCGGCCTGGCTGATTCATGTGCAGCAGAACGATGGCTCTCGCTGGCGCTTCGCCAACCGCCCGTGCCATACGTGCGCGGCTGAAGCTCCCTCCGGCGTCCCCGGCCACCGAAAAGCCCATCGGGCGAGCTCCGAGCTCGCGAACGAGCCGCACACACGCCGGCTCGAAGTACCCCGTACCCGGCCGATAGAAGCGTGTCTTCCGCTCCGTCAGTTGCGCGATCGCCTCCCTACCTCCCGTGATCTCCGCACGGGCCGCCGCCTCATCCTTCGGCCCCGTGATCCCGAAGGCGCGCCGTCCGGTCACCGTGCACGGGAGGTGCTGCCTCCCATGGTTCTGGAGCTCGAAGTGCGGTTGCGCGGCCAGCGTCCTCGCCGTCTCCGCGTGCGCGTCGATCCAGCGCCGAGTGAGAAACAGGGTCGCCGGCACCGCCTCACGCTCGAGCAGGGCGATGAGCTCGGCATCGTAGCCATCGCCCCCCGGTCCGCCGCAGGCATCGAACGTCAGCGCCACGCGTGGCTGCTCGGCCGCCGGGAGACGCCGCAGGACCCCAGGAACGAATGGCCCCCAATCTCGAGATGGCGTCGACGTCGAGACCACGGGGGACGCGCTTGCAGACGCGCTTGCAGACGCGCTTGCAGACGCCGCCGCCTCCATCGAGACGGTCCCGGGGGGCAGGGGCGGCCTCGCCTTCGATTCATCCGCACCAGCCCGCGTCGGAGCCGGCTCCTGGGAATGGGGCCCAGAGCCTCCCGTCCCCTCGCAGGCCATCACCAAGACGAAGCACCACGCCCACCGCACGCTCCCACCCTAGCTGAACCGCCTCGAAGTGGCTTGACCCCCCACCCCCAAGACCTCGATGCTCAGCCGGTGGGATGGGTCCGACGTATCTCGCTCCTCGCCCTCCTCTGCCATTGTGGCTCGAGCGGAGATGAGCCACGCCCATCGAGCGAGCCTTCCGTCACCGTCCCCGAGGCGGAGCCGAGTTCCGCGACGCCGGTGGCATCCTCCACCCCCTCGACGACGTCCGCTGCCCCCTGCGACGTCTGCTTCGACCGACCGGACGACGGGTGGCTCCCGCGCATCGCCCCCATCGCGCTCGGCATCGATGGCAGCCAGCTAGCGCCCCTGGTCGACAAGGCGAAGCAGACCCGTTCGGACCACATGCTCCTGGTCACGGCCCAAGGTGTGGTCCTCGAACGCCATTGGGGTGATGACATCCCGATCGAGACCCAATCCCTGACCAAGAGCGTTGTCGCTCTGGGTATCCTCGCTCTGATCGCCGACGGCGAGATCTCCTCCCTCGACGAACCACTGCATACCTACTTCCCCGAGATGGCGCACGATGGCCGGCGAGCCATCACGTTGCGCCACGTACTCAGCCACAGCTCGGGACTCGATGCGAGCGATGGCATCAACGATGCCGACGACCGCCTCGCCTACGCTCGCGCACTGAAGCTCGAGCGCACGCCCGGGACACGCTTCCAATACAACAATGCCGCGTGCCAGCTGCTCGCCGGCGTCATCGCCGACGCGGCTGGCATCTCCCTCGACCGGTACCTATCGCGACGCATCCTCGCTCCTCTCGGCATCGTAGATGCCCACTGGTCACGCGACCGCTCGGGCGGCATCCAAGCCTACTTCGGCCTAGAGCTCCGCTCCCGCGACCTCGTCAAGCTCGGCCTCCTTCTGCTCCAAGAGGGAAACTGGAAGCAACGTCAGCTGCTGCCTCAGCACCTCGTCGTCGAGGCCACGAAGCCCAGCGCCACCTCACTGTCCTACGGCCTTCTGTTCTGGCGTCGCACGCAGCTTCGCCAAACGAAGGCGGCTCTCGAACGCTGGCCCTTCCTCGCTCCGCTCGCGGGCAAGACCTTCCGCACCGAAGACGACTACTTCCGGACCCTACGCCGTCACGCACCGAAGGATGCCGTCCACGGCCTGGTCCTCGCCCACCCACTGACCACGTCCGTGCTCGAAGAGCGACGCGACCAGGACACGGCATTCCTCGCCGTAGGCGGGCTGGGCCAGAGACTCGTCGTCTATCCACAACGCGGACTCGTCGCCGTGAGACAGCACCGGCGTCACCCCCGCGACGAAGGTCACGAACGCCTCATTCACTGGCGGCAGTTCGAGTCAGAGCTCGAGTCGGCCCTACGGCGATAGCCCACGCCTCACCCAGCTCGGCGATCGAGGTCCAGCCGACAGACGCGTGGTCCCACGTTCATCGGGCCGCCCAGACCTCGCCCTAGCTCTGGCTGGCCTTCGCGCGCTTGTAGCGTCGCTTCTTCACGGCGAAGGCAACCCCCTGCCCATTCAGCTCGACGTCCAGCTTCGCGAGAGGATCGGTCCCCGGATCGCCCGCTAGTCCATGCGTCTCGAAGGCGGAGCGGAACTCGGCCAGGATCTTCTCGGCACAGAAAGCATCGAGCGCCTCCGCCTCGAGGCCAGACGCATCGGCCTCATCGACGACCTTCTCGTAGCGCTCGATCTGCGGTCGCAGCTGCGCCGCCATGGCCTCGATCTCCGTGTACTCGCCGAAATGCGTGAGGAAGACTCGGTCAGCCCCCATGCCGGCGATCCGGTCGAGGCTCTGGAGGGCTGCCTGAGGGTCGAAGTCCGTCGGGGTCGTCGTGGGAAAGATGAAGAGACCATTGTGCTGATGGTGCGGGTAGCGGATCCCGAAGGTGTCCCCGGTGAAGACGCCATTGGCGGCGCGGTCGTGGATGCTCACGTGGTGGTTGGCGTGACCTCGGGTCTCGAAGAAGTGGAGCTCACGGTTTCCGAGGGAGAACACCTCATCGTCATCGACGGCCCGTACGCGAGCAGCGGCGATCGGTTCGATGACGCCGTATAGCTCGTCGTACTTCGCTTCGCCGTAGACCTGCTTTGCGCTCTCGACCAAACGCTCTGGAGCGATGATGTTCTTGGCGGCCTTGGGGTGGGCGAGGAGGGTGGCGTCCGGGCATGCTTTCATCAGCGCCGAGGCGCCACCCGCATGATCGAGGTGTACGTGGGTGATGATGACGTACTTCACGTCGCCCGGGGTCCGCCCAGCGGCCTCCAGAGCCCGAAGCATGCGCGGGACGGCGTGGCTTGTGTTCGTCTCGACGAAGGCCACCTCGCCACCGTCTTCGATCATGTAGACGGCGGCGAATCCCTCCTGGCCGGCGTAGTGTGCGTCGATGGTCTGAACTCCGTGCATGTCCGCATCGTGGCGGCCCCGAGAAGGTCCGGCAACCCCTGCCCGTTTCGGCCCTTGCGGTAGAGCGACGTCGCGGACCGCAGCAGACCCTCTACGTCGCGGACCGCTCTATCGGGATGAGCTCGCCGTGCCAGGTTTGCGGTGACGTTCGCGCATCTCGCGCTGACGCATCGGCATGGCATCGATGGTGGAAAAGACGTCGGCTGGTGCCAGCCTTGGGCCGCGCATCTTCTCCCCGCCGTCCTTCCCGATCAGGACGACCGTGAGCTCCGCTCGCGGCTCAGGTGTAAAGCGATTGCGCAAGGCGTCTGCGTCTCCGCGCCGTTCGCCATCGCGCCACACCACGTCACCCACGACCTCGATGCGCACCATGTCGCGCTCGACCGTCCCCTCCACCGCGCTCCACCTCTTCCGGTGCTCGCGCAGGGCATCGTTGTCGTGCGGGGCGAAGATGAGCAACACCCGGTGCTTCCACCGGTGGGCGTCGAGCGTCACCAACGCCTCGGTCGGCTCTGGCCCCGCGGCGACCTCGGTATCACCGTGGCGTTCGGTCTCGCTCACCTCGGTCCCAGGCGCCGCGGGAGCACGGTCGTCTCCCGACGACGAGCAACCCATCACCAGCACCAACCCGAAGACACGCTTCACGCCGGCTTCTCGAAGCGACCCGTCGCGTGGCGTGCGAAGCGCTCGGGCTCTGCACCGTGCACCGGGTCGCTGCGGTCCCAGGGCCAGCCCCCGTACTGCGTGCGGCGGTAGTCCGCGAAAGCTTGCTGGATCTCCTCCCGCGTGTTCATCACGAAGGGCCCCTGCTTCACCACGGGCTCCCCGATGGGACGCCCTTGCAGGAGCAAGATCTCGCTCGTCTCCGGTCCGTTGACGAAGGTCGCGGTGCGGTCCCCCCGAAGCTCGAGCTGGTGGCCAGAGGTGACCTTCTTCCCTTGCACGGTCATCTCCGCGCCGCGGAAGAAGTAGACCGTACGGTCGGTGCCCGCGCGCGCCGCGGGCATGGTCCAGTTCGCCCCCGGCGACAGCTCGACCGTCCAGATGGCCACATCGGCCTCGGGGCGCGACGCGTAGGAGTGGGGGGGAGGCGGTGGCGGGCGATGCTCCCCGTAGACGCCGGCCTCGATGGTCAGCTTCACGGTCTTGCCGGTCGCGTCGCGCTCGGTGACCCGCGGGATCTTCGGGCTCCAAAGCATCGTGAAGTGAGGCTCGACCATCTTGTCGCGGGCGGGAAGATTGACCCAGATCTGAAAGAGCTCCACCGGGTTGTCCCTCTCTCGGTGAAGGAGAGGGAACATCTCGGCGTGGAGGATCCCCTTGCCAGCCGTGAGCCACTGGACGTCACCCTGGCCGTAGCGGGCCGCGGCCCCGAGCGAATCGGCGTGGTCGAGCAGTCCCCGCCGAACCACAGTGACGGTCTCGAACCCTCGGTGCGGGTGCTGCGGGAAGCCGGGGACCACGCGGCCGTGGTACATCCGCCAGCCGTCCTTGCCCGCGAAGTCCATCCCCATCTGACGTCCCGCGAGGGAGGCGTCGGGACCGAGCTGCGCGTTGCCACGCGGGTAGGCATCGTCGTGGTGCACGCAGAAAAGGAAAGGGTCACGGGTCTTCCAGGGGGGCCGGGCCCGCAGCGTCTCTACCTTCTGGACCACCGCCCCGGCCGGCGGGTCTCCGTTCGACGGTGGGCCCTGCTTCACCGCGGCCTGTGCCCCGGGAGACGGGTCTGGCTTGCAACCGGCAGCTGAGGCCCCAGCCCCGGCCGCGAGCAGCTGTAGTGCTTCCCGTCGGCGTACGTCGCTCATGGGTATCACCTTACCCACGATATCGTTGCTGTCAGGACAACAGTGTCGTCCGACCCGCTCGCGGCGGAGCCCGCCGCCTCAGAACGTGCCGCTCACCACCGCTCCCCCGACCGTGGGAGACACGCTGACGGTGAAGTCCGGGGGCAGGTCATCGACCGGCTCGGAGCGATGCTTCTCCAGGCTCCAGGTCGCGATCGCGCCGTGAATACCGCCGAGGGCAATGAGCCCCGCACCCCAGAATACGTCGGTCGTACGATGGGCGGTCGCGTCGTCGGTCCCCGCGAGGACGATGGTGGCCGTGCCGCCGCCCATGAGGCCGAAGCCGCCCAGCACGAGCTGGGGAACCGACCACCCCGTGGGCAGCCACGCCCGGTCGACCCCGTAGAGGGCGTCAGCCGTCCCAAACGTCCCCGTCACCACCCCCGCGTGGATGGAGGTGATACAGGCGACCGTGCGGGAGACGCCATGCTCGTCGGGATCGAAGCAAGCGGCAGCCGGGTCGCTGACCGTGAAGACGGCGGCGGCTGCCGTCAGAGACCAGAGCACGCGATGCATCGGGTTCAGTATCGCGCTAGTCGCGCGCCGGCAGCAAGCGGCCTCGTCAGGCCGTGCCCTCGAACGAGGGCCTCAGGGCCTCGAGGTGCGGGTAGAAGAAGTCGACGAAGGCCCTCACACGCGCGTTGCGGCGCAAGTCGGCGTGAATGAGCAGCCACAGCACGCTGCCCATGTCCTCCTCCGGACGCCTCCGCCGTACGAGCTCTGGCGCG
>JGI12048J13642_10905682_pt1 | contig 14009 bp, 13 predicted proteins | sample ElkSlonscriptome_16_FD_13642 | JGI IMG/M metagenome (IMG submission 13642) | reverse complement strand
ATGCGCCTCAATTTGGTGCGGCGAAAGACCCGGTGAATTTAGCGGGAATGGTGGCGGTGAATGTGTTACGCGGTGATGCACCAATTATTCACTGGGATAAGCTAGCCGAAGATGAGACGCTGCTATTGGATGTTCGGGAAATTGGCGAATTTGAGGCGGGTCATGTTGAGGGGGCGTTGAATATTCCTTTGACACAATTACGCGATCGCGTTCATGAATTGCCCAAAGACCAGAAAATTGCCGTCTATTGCCAAGTCGGTCAACGGGCATACTATGCCACCCGTGCGTTGCGGTTACAGGGGTTTGATGCCCACAATCTCACGGGTGGATTTAAAACCTACAAGGCGGTTCAGTAGGTTATTTGTCATTCGTCGAAGTTAGGTACAACACGAATGAGTTTGTAGTACCAAGTTGCCTCTCAAAGCGTTAATCTGACACGTCGGAACACAACTTGGTCTTAGGAATCGTTATTTTACCGTTCGGTATTCTTGCTGAAGGATGTTCGCTTGTCAACTTCAGGTATTTCAGGTGTTTCTGGCTTAACGTCAACCTGCGTCACTTCTGTTTCTGCGACGTTTTTTCCCACAGCAGTGACAGGTTTTGCCGCGACTACCGCAGTTGGGTCAGGTTCCACAATAATGCGTTCTTGTTCTGCCACTACCTTACCATCTTGATTATTTTGATTCGATGGCTTTGCTTTCTCTGCCTTGTCTTGAACGTTATCGGTTGCACCAATTGCCGCATTTTTGGCTTGGTCAGCTTTACTCTGGAGAGAGGGTTTAGCCTGCTCAGCCGCATCTTGAATCTTGTCGGCTGTCTTCACCGCAGCACTTTTGGTTTTGTCAGCTTGACTTTCAATAGCTGGCTTAGCCTTCTCAGCCGCATCTTGTACCTTGTCGGCTGCTTTTTCCGTAGCACTTTTCGCTTGGTTGGCAGCATTTTCAATCGCTGGCTTGGCTTGTTCAGCCGCACCTTGCACTTTGTTGGCTGCCTTTTCCGCAGCACCTTTAAGTTTATCCGGCGCGTCGTCAGGGGTAGCCTTAGCCGTCAAACCACCCGCTACAGCGCCTGTAACAGCACCTACAACGGCACCTCGTTTGCCAGCCACTTGACTACCAACTACAGCACCAACGGCTGCGCCAGCTACCCCAGCGCCAACTACACCCTTGCCTTGATTATCTTGATTGTCTTTATTGGACGAAGATTCATCGAGTTGATTGACAGTGGGTTCAATCGGTTGATTATTGTTATCCAAAAATTGCTTATTACTATTCATGTAGAGTTGTCCTCCTTTACTGATATTGAATGTTTTTCTAAGGTTTAAGGCTTTCTTGTATCTTTCACCAACTTACCAATTCGCCGTTATCGCTGACGCCAAGCTAAAGGAGGATATGACACTACCTTGAGTCAGTCGATAGGTATATTTCATACCACATCCGCTTTGAAAACCCTTTTTTGCCATGGCGATTGAAATCGCGGCTACACAAACAAAGTCCGCCTGCGCGGACTGGATTATAACCGGGTAGCTAACCCGGATTGGGTATCAGGAGGGAACAGAGGATAGAAGGGACTCGTGAGTCTTGACAATTTTCAACTCAGCCCGACACAGTTTATGTCCAGATATAGCGGTACTAAGACAGGTTAGGACATTCTTTACTGTTCCCTGTTCCCTGTTCCCTGTTCCCTCTGGGATTAACTGATGTCCTTTCCGTACCTCGTAGTGCTATACTTATGAACCCCGAGTTAGCGGTCAAAACAGGGAGAGCCTCAGCGTTTCCAGAGTTTGAGGGGTTGCAGGATTTTGGCAATCCAACGGAGGGTTCCGGGTTCGGTTAAAATTCCCTGGGTGGGACTGAATAAAAATGCCAGAATAAAGAAACTAAAGACAACCATGACGATCGCGGGTCCCGATGGCAAGTCCAGGTGATAGCTTAAATACATCCCCGTGACACCCGCCATTACACCGATTATTGCCCCTAATCCCATCATCTGATGCAATTCTTTGACCAAAAGATAGGCAGTAATGGCAGGACCGACGAGAAGGGAGATAACCAGTAGCACGCCCACAGTTTGCATACTGGCGACAATCGTCAAGGTAATGGCACAGACGAAGCCGAAATACATGGTGGTGACGGGTAAACCGCTAGCTTGAGCGCCGAGGGGATCAAAGGTGTAAAAAAGGAGTTCTTTGTAAAACAGTTTGGTTAACAGTAAAACGATGACGGTAATGATTAGCGTATGCCAAACATCGCTGGTTCTGACGCCTAAAATGTCACCAAATAGAATAGAACTGAGGTCAAATTGGTTTGTTTCTAAGAGGGTAATTAGGATAACTCCCAAGCCCAAAAAACTGGTTAAGGTTAACGCCATAGCTGCATCAACTTTAACTCGCGATCGCTGATGAATACCAGCTACCACTAAAGCACTCAATGTCCCGGCTACAAACGCTCCCAGAGACAGAAATTGTTCCCCCACAAAAAAGGCGATTGATAGTCCCGGTAAAACAGCATGGGCGATCACATGAGCGATCATGATCATCTGTTGCACAATCAAATAACTCCCCACAACTGCCCCTAAAATTCCCAGCAGCACCGCAATCGCTATGGCGTCACGCATATATCCCCACTGTAGCGGTTCAATTAACCAATCCCACATCCTATCCACCTCACTTATTCTTAATTTATTATTTACTATTAATATCTTCTTAAAATCTGTATTATGCTACCCTTAGTCTTGCCGGATGTCAATTTTTGATTATTGCTATAATTTTAAAATTAAGGATTAAATCGGGGTGGGTTTAGTTAAGTTAAGGGTTTTTCACTAAACATTATCGGTGAAACCCACCCCTACACACTCAAAACTTACTTCCCTTTTCTCCTCTAATTTCTGCCCTAAAACCTTCTGCCTCGATATTAGGCAACAACCAGGCTCATGAGTTTCCCATAAGCTTTTTTGAGATTTTCAGTTGTCAATACTTCTGACTTTGACCCCACAGCAATTAACTCTTTATTTAAAAGTAATACTTGATCATATTGCTCTAGGGTTTCCCCCAAATCATGACTAATAACCAATGCCATTTTATTTTGAAACTTTAAGTTTTGAAAAATTTCAAAAATAATCTCTTCTGTCTTTTGATCAATCCCCGCAAACGGCTCATCAAAAAAAAACAACTCCGCCTGTTGCGCCAGCGCCCTTGCCAAAAATACTCGTTGTTGTTGTCCACCAGAAAGTTCACCAATTTGACGATGGCGATACTCAAACAAGCCCACCCGTTCTAATGCATCCTGAACAATCTCCTGGGATTGACGAGACGGATATTTAAACCAACCCGTGTGGATAGTGCGCCCCATCATCACGACATTCCAGACTGTAACCGGATAATTCCAGTCAATTTGGGTGCGCTGGGGTACATAGGCGACTCGTTTGCGCTGACGTTTCAGAGGCTTGGCGTGAAATGTTGCTACTCCTCTGGTGAGGGGAATGAGTCCCAGAATTGCCTTAATAATCGTACTTTTGCCAGCGCCGTTGGGTCCCAACAACACTGTTAATTGTCCGGGTTGGATGGAAAACGAAACACCGGAGATTGCCCAGGTATTTCGGTAGTTGACCGCCAAATCATGAACTTCGAGCATTACAACCTGTCTGTGAGAATGACTACCATTAACAAATTCTGCTTTCAGCTTATCGGATAATGATTCCCCCGATATCACATCAAGCGCCTTGGGTAGGGATAGGGAAGCTGGGGGAGCATGTAGAGACGTAGCATGCTACGTCTGGGAGCTGGGGGAGCTATGTTCCAGACGTGATGCCAAAAGCGTAAAGCGTATCCAAGCAATATTCAGTATTGGGGACGAAACCGTCGCCATTTGGGTCAACTTCAATATTAGAATGATTATCATTATAATTGTTGTCTCGGTTTCAGGAGCTTGACTATGCTAAAGTATCTATCGATCCAAACCCTGAACGGCTGGAAGAGTAAGGTGTTGGTATTCGCGATCGCACTGACAGGGTGTGTTCAAACCAACCAGACAACGGTTTCACCAACAGAGGATGGGACATCAGGTGAGAAACCCAGTGTAGTGGTGTCTCATCGCATTCTTTGCGATTTAACGGAAGAAATTGCCCAAGACACCATTCAACTCAACTGTTTATTAGATCCGAACCAAGATCCTCACACCTACCGATCAACCCCATCGGATCGCAAAGCCGTTGAAACCGCACAACTGATCCTTTATGGTGGCTATGAGGGGGAACCAGGCGTTGAGGGATTAATTGAAGCCAGCAATACATCAGCTCCTATCGTTGCTGTATTTGAGGAAGCTGTCCCCAATCCCCTGGAGGGAGAAGCACATCACCATGATCATCATGGAGATCACCATGATCACGGGGAAAAGGAACAGGTTGAACACTCAGATCATGAACAAAACCATGCCGCAGATAAGGGGGAAAACGTTCCTGATCCCCATGTTTGGCATGATGTGCAAAACAGCACAGCGATGGTCGATGTGATTCGCAACCAACTGACAGAGATTAATCCAGATCAGGCTGACTTTTATACGGAAAATGCCCAACAGTTAACCACCCAACTCGACCAGTTAGATACCTGGGTCAACGCCCAAGTGGCAACAATTCCCCCAGGAAAACGTAAAATTGTCACCACTCATGACGCCTTGGCGTATTACGTCAACGCTTATGGATTTGAGGCGGCGGAATCCTTGCAAGGACTCAGTACCGAAGAAACCCCCTCAGCCGCACGGGTAAAGGAATTGGTGGAAACCATTGAACAAGCCAAGGTTCCCACGATTTTTGTGGAAACCACAACCAATTCCACCGCCATTGAAACTGTTGCTAGGGAAGCGAATGTCAAGGTTTCTGAACAAAAACTGTTTGTTGGTAGTCTAGGTGTCCAAAATAGTGACACAGGAACCTATATAGGAATGATCACCCATAATACCTGCGCGATCGCGAAAGGTTTGGGCGGAACCTGTACTCCCTTCAAAGTAATGACAGGTGATAATTAGCCTGAAGAGGAATGATACAGCGTCGGTTTGGTTAAGGCGGGTACGATGCGATCGCTCGCCATTTTACCACCGTACAGGTTCCGTGCCACAGGTCCTATCTGTAGGGCGGCTAAACCTCCCATCACAAATAACTCACAACCTGACCAACGCAAATGCTCGTCTAAAACGGGTAGACCCTTGACAAGCGGTACAGGATATGTATCAATAACATCCTTGAGTAACGGGTCAACAGTGGCATCAAAGCCAGTTCCAGTGGCATACCAGATACGTTGACATTCATAGACTTGATCATCATCACAGTCAACCTGCCACTGGTTATCCTGCCACCGAGCCTCAACCACCTGACATTCTGGATAAAACCTCAGCTTACCTTGCCGCTCCAGGCGGCGTAACTGAAACATCATCTTTGGCGTCATCGATCCGCCATTTCGCGCCCCCTGAATCATCTCCCACCGCCTCCGCCAATCGGGTTGAGTCCAAAAGTCCTTGAGATACTTCGGTCCCAACCAACCCGGTTCAGCATCAAACCATTTTTCCTGAAGCCGACGCCGTGACATTAACATCACCTTCGCTCCCCGTGCTGCTGCACCCACGGCAAGGTGTCCACTCGTCAACCCACCCCCAATTATTAAAACCTGCTCACCGGCTATCTGCACGTTCCGTAAATCAACAGTTTGAGCATGGCATAGTCTGTCCTTTGGATAAGCCGATGCAATTTTATCTACCCAATCCGGTACAATCTTCTGCCCCGCACCCGTTGCCAAAACCACCCGACGAGCGATGACGGATTGCCCATTGGACAACTCTAGGCGAAATCGAGGGCGTTTGAGAACTGTGGTTGGTTTAACGCTACTCACATCAGCCCTAACCAGCTTATCCGACAATCCCCACTGATGGATAACATTCTGACAAAATGCCTCAAATAGCTGCGTTCCCGGAAGATCATAGGGTGGAAAAAATTCCGACTCCCGGTTTTCGGCAAAAGAGCGCAATGCATAGGGATTGGGATGGGGATGGTGTACCGCAGGGGATCTCAGATGGGGGATTTCTAGAGCAGCAAATTGATGGAACCACCGATTCATCCATCTACCACTGGCGTCAAACACCCAAAACCTATCCCCCATTTTCTTACGTTTTTGTAGCAGATGAGTGACTAGGGTTAGAGCCTGAGAACCTGCGCCAATAATGGCAATGTCAATGTTCGCGGGTAAGGATGCCGAATGGTTTGTCATAAAAACTCTGACCCTGGATTTACAATAACGATAATCGTTCTTATGATAATGATTATCATAATTATTGTGACGCCGAGTAACCGATAGGCGATCGGGCAAGACCTTGAACTGAATAGGGTGTGAGAAATGACTATGGCAAAAACGTGGTGGCAGACTTTAATCGTTAACCCAGTGGTGTTGGGTAGTACTTGGGCAGTTTGTGCAACCCCAAATGCTTTGGCACAGATTGAGGGGTACAACCCCATCAGTCAAACGAATGCTCTTGAGCAAGTCACCAGTGTCTCTCAGTTACGAGATGTTTCCCCTGGCGATTGGGCGTATGAAGCCCTACGCAGCCTGGTGGAACGCTATGGCTGTATCGCTGGCTATCCCGATGGCAGCTATCGTGGGAATCGAGCCTTAACCCGATTTGAGTTTGCCGCTGGTTTGAATGCGTGCTTGCAGCAAATTGAGCGTTTACTCCCTAATGGCGAACTGGAGGGGAGTGATTTGGCAACCTTAAGACGGTTGGTGCAAGAATTTGAGGCGGAATTGGCGACTCTAGGGGCGCGAGTGGATAATTTGGAGGGTCGAGTCGCCTTTTTAGAAGACAATCAGTTTTCCACAACGACCAAATTTCGCGGAGAAGTCAGCTTTTCCCTGAGTAGCGTGTTTGGGGATGACAAGGCAGATGGTAGTGGAGAAGATTTGGAAGATGAAGTGGTTTTCGACAACCGAGTGCGTCTATTTTTAGCGACGAGTTTTACAGGAGAGGACTTGTTACTAACTCGTTTGGATGCACTGAATCCGGTTCCGTTTGGTCCGGGTGAAGGAGATAATCCCAATATTACCGGAACTAGCATGACTCGCTTTGCTTTTGATGAAGGCAATGATAATGATTTAGCTCTTGGCAAGATAAGATATAGCTTCTCTCTGGGAGAAATGGCAGCGTCACATAATCAGGAAGAAGAGGAACATGGACATGGTGCCGTTAAAGATGCCAAACTTTCCTTTATGATTGATGCCGTTGGCGGCGAGTTTGCCGGGAACTTTGCCAACTATAACGAGTTTTTCTCGGGAGAAATGACGGGGGCAATTTCTCGTTTCGGGCGTTTCAATCCGATTTATTATCAGGGAGTCGGAGGCACGGGTGCTAGTTTGACCTATAACTTCAATTCGGCACTTAATTTATCCTTGGGTTATTTGGCTGCCAATGCTAATGATCCGAGTCAGAAAAACGGATTGTTTAATGGTCGCTATGCTGCCATCGCCCAACTGGGGATTGAACCGAGCGAAGCTTTGCGTTTGGGTCTGACTTATGTGCGTTCCTATTATCCTGGGGGAAAGGTGGTGGTTTCTGGGAAGACGGGGAGTGAATTGGCAAATGTGCCATTTGGGGAAGATACTGCCACGTCAGCGGATCAGTTTGGGCTTTCTGCTAGTTTGCGTCTCAGTCCCGCTTTTACGCTTTCGGGGTGGGGCGGTTTGACCCTGGCTCATGCTCAAGATAATGGTTTCAATAATGGTGTCTTGGTGGATGAGGGCGATGACGCCACTATTTTTAACTGGGCAGTTACCCTGGCATTGCCTGATTTTGGTTCAGAGGGGAGTTTGCTGGGGTTTGTTGTCGGACAACCGCCGAAGGTGACGGATAATGATGGCGGTTTTGAGGATGATGATACGTCTTGGCATCTGGAAGCTCAGTATCGTTATCAACTCACGGATAATATCGCGATTAATCCGGGGGTGTTCGTGATTCTCAACCCAGAACACGATGATAACAATGACACGATTTGGGTGGGGACGCTTCGCACTATCTTTGAATTCTAGAGACGTGCCATGTGTAGAGACGTAGCATGCTACGTCTCTACATTCATTAAGGATTGGGTGAAAGGGATTGTCGCCTAGGGAAAAAACGTTTATCATTTGAGAATGATAATCATTTTAAATAACGTATGGTAACAGCTCAAGCCTCCAGTACCATTCCGGTTACTGTTCTCACCGGCTATCTCGGCGCTGGGAAAACCACCCTGCTCAACCACATCCTCACCTACGAACATGGCAAGAAAGTCGCCGTCATCGTCAACGAGTTTGGAGAAGTGGGTATTGATAACCAATTAGTGATTGATGCCGATGAAGAAATCTTTGAGATGAACAACGGGTGCATTTGCTGTACCGTCCGAGGGGATTTGATGCGGATTATCGGGAACCTAATCAAGCGACGTAACAAGTTTGACCATTTGGTGATAGAAACCACGGGACTGGCTGACCCCGCCCCGGTGATTCAAACCTTTTTTATTGATGAAGATATGCGGCAGCAACTGCTTTTAGATGCGGTGGTAACGGTGGTGGATACCAAGCATATTTGGCAGCATTGGGAAGCAGATGAGGCGCAAGAACAGATTGCTTTTGCTGATGTAATTTTGCTCAATAAGACAGATTTAGTCTCCCCGGATGAGTTAGATGAATTGGAGAAGCGGATACGGGGGATGAATGCTCTAGCAAAAATTTACCGCACCCAAAACTCTGAGTTAGGCATGAAGGGGTTACTGGGTGTGAAAGCCTTTGATCTCAACCGTGCTTTGGAGATTGACCCCAACTTTCTCAGCGAAGATGCTCACGAACATGATCAGTCGGTTCATTCCTTTGCTTTGGTTGAATCAAAACCTGTGGATGGGGAAAAACTGAATAATTGGCTCTCGCAATTGTTACAAACCAAGGGTCCTGATATTTTCCGGATGAAGGGAATTATCAACATGGCTGGAGAAGAGCAACGCTTTGTCTTTCAAGGGGTACACATGTTGTTTGATGGTCGAGGCGATCGCGCCTGGAAACCTGGAGAACGCCGGAAAAGCGAATTGGTGTTTATCGGTCGCAATTTAGAGGAAGCGAAGCTGAGAGAGGATTTTAGAGCGTGTCTGGTTTAGGGATTACCCAGAAAAATCTATTAGAACAACAGTGGCGTGGGCAACTTTCGGAGTATGTCACGGCTGTGGCTTGGTCAGTGGATGGGTGTTTAGCGGTAAGTTCAGCGGCGGGGGAGGTTCTGCTGTGGGATGGCGGGAATGGTGACTCATGCTTAATTCTCGGTTCAGACAACACAGGTGAACAATCGATTGATTGTCTGGACTTTTCCCCCGATGGGCAATTTTTGGCAGCCGGAGGACAAGATGGTGGGGTGAGAATTTGGCAGGTGAAGCCCCAACTTCAACGGATCACAACTCTCAATAATGCCCCCAAATGGGTTGACCACCTGCGTTGGAGTCCCACGGCTAACCAATTGGCATTTAGTTTGGGGCGTTATGTTCAAGTGTGGGATGCGGCTGAACAAGCAACGATTATCACATTACCTTTTGACTCGTCCTCAGTATTGGGAATGACTTGGCAACCTCAAGGACAGCATTTAGCGATCGCGGGTGATCAGGGTGCTAAGGTTTGGGATAGTCGAAATTGGGATGATGACCCTTTCCTTGTCGATATGGCGGCGGCGAGTATGGCGATTGCTTGGTCACCGGATGGCAAGTATCTCGCCTCTGGTAATCTCGACTTAACGATTACAGTCGTCCAATGGGGTAATCCTCATCCCTGGGTGATGCGGGGATTCCCCGGCAAAATTCGCAACTTGAGATGGTCAAAATCCATGTCAAATACTGCACCCTTGTTAGCGGCGTCCAGTGGTGAGGGGATTGTGATCTGGAAAAAACAAACGGATGATCGTCAGGGTTGGGATGCACGGGTTTTAGATCTGCACACTGAAATTATCCAGGATATCGCTTTTCAACCCAAGAGTTTACTGTTAGCGTCAGCGAGTAATGATGGCTGGGTTTGTCTGTGGCAAAAAGCCAAGCAAATTGCCCAAATTATGAACGGTGCTACCCAGGGTTTTTCTTGTCTGGCTTGGCATCCTGGGGGACATCAATTGGCGGCTGGTGGTCAAAATGGGGAGGTTTTAGTGTGGTCAGAATCCAAACGGGGTAAAGGATTTGGTTAATGAAAGTTTGCTGAATGAGAAACACGTAAATGTAGAGACGCGCCATGGCGCGTCTGGAAAGCTGGCACAGAGAATGAACAATCAATAACTGACAATAGTAATGGATTTATTTTCTCGTACTGACCAACAAACCAATCCCGAAAAAATCCAGCAAATTAAACACTGGATTTATCAGGTTTTGGAGATTAATGAAAAAATTTCCGTGTCTCTGAGTCAATTGCGCTGTACTGAACCGGGATGTCCACCCATTGAAACCGTTATTGCTATCTTGGACAAACCCCAACGACAGTATAAAATCCACAAACCTATTGCAGAAATAGAACCCATTGACATTAAAAACTTGCTAGAGAAATCCTGATTTTTAGAATATCCATGAAAACAAAACAACGTATTTCTCTAGGTTTAATCACTGCCACAAGTGTAACCGTAACCATTTTAGCCGCACCACCTGCTCAAGCAATGCACATTATGGAAGGGTTTTTACCCGTAACCTGGGCAATTTTTTGGTGGATACTCTTCCTGCCTTTTTTTTTGCTGGGACTACGTTCCCTTAATCAGATCACGAAAGATTATCCCGAATTAAAACTGCTGTTGGCTTTAGCGGGTGCTTTTACCTTTGTCTTGTCGGCGTTAAAAATTCCCTCAGTGACAGGTAGTTCGTCCCATCCTACAGGTACAGGACTTGGTGCTGTATTATTTAGTCCCTTAATCATGACAGTTTTGGGGAGTTTTGTCCTGCTCTTTCAAGCCTTATTATTAGCTCATGGGGGGTTGACAACGTTAGGTGCTAATGCATTTTCTATGGCAGTTGTTGGTCCGATGGTGGCGTATGGTTTGTATCATTTAGTGCTGCGGATAAATGGCAGACAAACCGTTGCCATATTTCTCGCCGCCGCCGTGGCTAATTTAATCACCTACGTGGTCACATCTCTACAGTTAGCCCTGGCATTTCCTGCACCAGAAGGCGGTATTTTAAGCTCATTTATCAAATTTGCTGGCATTTTCGCCGTCACCCAAATTCCTCTGGCGATTAGTGAAGGATTGTTAACGGTGTTAGTTTGGAATTGGCTGGTTACCTATAGCCAAGAGCAATTACAAGTATTAAATCAGATTAAACTAAAATTACTATGAAACGACAAAGAACAAGCTGGAATAATTGGTTATTAATTTCAGGCGTAATCCTTCTCGCGATTATTCCCTTACTTGCCATTCGAGATTCTGAATTTAGCGGTGCTGATGGACAAGCCGAAGCCGTGATTGGAGACATTCAGCCTGAGTATGAACCGTGGTTTGAACCTTTGTTAGCACCTCCAGGTGGTGAAACTGAATCGCTGTTATTCGCCTTACAAGCTGGGATTGGTGCGGGAACAATTGGTTACGCGATCGGTTTATATCGAGGAAAAAGTGAGCGTAATTCTACCTTTAAGTAGGTGAAAAAATTAAAGTTGGCAGCGGTAATTGTTATTTATCTTTCGTCATTGGTTATTTTTTTTTCATTTTATCGGGTCAAATTCGTCAAAATTATGGCATCACTAAATCATGACAAATGTACCATTGCTCCCAGACGTTCCACGGTCACGTCTCTACAAACCACAATACTAATTCAGCAAACCCTGCTTAAATGAGATCATGACTCTACCCATTGATACCCTTTCTTATAACAATAACCTGAGAACCTTACCGCCAGAGCAAAAATTACTGTTTGCGTTAGTCGTTTTAGGGATTGCTCTCATCGCTTCCCCTCTAACTCAAGTTTTGATTAGTCTCTGGCTGGCAATTTGGACAATCGGTTATGCCAAAATTCCTATCCAATCTTATTTAAAGCTTCTGGGTGTGAGTAGTCTATTTTTGGGCATGGGTTTACCTGCATTAATGATTAACATAATAGGGGCGAACCAAATCGATTTAGTTGCTAGTGATCAACTCGGAGGTATTCAGTTAGGAGGATTATATTTCTATCTCAGTCACAGTGGCTGGCAAGAAGCGGTCAAAGTTTTTATCCGATCTTTGGCTTGTATTTCATGCTTACTTTTTATGCTGATGACTATTCCATTTGTCGAAATTGTGCAAACCCTACGTCGTTGTCAATTACCCGAAGCGATCGGTGATTTGCTGATGTTAATGTACCGCTTTCTTTTTATCCTGATTAACACCGTGATTGAGTTACGATTAGCACAACAAGCGAGAGGAGGATATCGCACCTGGAAATTAGCGGTTAAGAGTACAAGTTTGCTCGTTAGTCAATTGCTACAACGGACAATAATTCGCTATCAGCAATTTTGTTTAGGGTTTGCCGCCAGAGGATTTACCGATAGATTCTATGGGTTTAATGGACAACATCGGAACTATTCCCAGCGCTATGCCTTAGAAGGAATGATTGGGTGTTTAAGTTTGTCAGGATTAGATATTTATCTGAGAATTAACTAAAATAACTGTGGATTCAGTCCTTTTTTCCCTATCCCCATATCCATGACCCGTACATTGCTACAACTCAAAGACATCGTTTATACTTATCCAGGTCAAAATACCCCTTTGTTTCGGGGATTAAACCTGAGGATTACTCAATCCAAAAAGACGGCGATTATTGGTCAAAACGGATCGGGCAAATCCAGCCTATTTTTGTTGATAGATGGGTTGCATAAAATCCAGCAAGGAAAAATCTACTGGAAAAACGAGGAATTAAAATATAACCATAAATTTCTCAATCAATGGCGACAACGAATTGGGTTAGCCTTTCAAGATCCTGAACAACAATTAGTCGCCGGAACAGTGATAGAGGATATCGCTTATGGTTTAGCCAACTTGCAATTACCCAAAGCCGAATTTGAACAGAGACTTGATGACGCGATCGCGGACTTTGTTTTGCAGGAATTAGTCAACCTACCCCTACACCATCTCAGTTTAGGACAAAAGCGGCGCGTTGCTTTAGCGGGTGTGATGGCGTTGAAGCCAGAATTACTCCTTTTAGACGAACCGACGGCTTATTTAGATAGGAGACAAACCCAGAATTTTATGCAGGAATTAGATCGGATTCATGAGTCAGGAACAACGGTTATTCTAGCAACCCATGACTTAGATATTGCCTATCAATGGGCAGATTGGTTCTTAGTTCTCCATCAAGGACAATTGGTTATGGAAGGTGAGGCGGAAGCGGTTTTTTCGCAATGGGAATTAATTGAAGACTTACAACTCGGTTTGCCAACCGTATGGCAAGTCTGGCAAGCCTTACCCAAGCACCTTTGTCGTTCAGAACATACGTCTGTTCCCCGAACAGTGAGTGAACTGAACGAGCAATTGTCAGAAACTCTGACAAACCTTAACAGGAATAGATTGATTTCTTTGCACCTGTTTGATTAATCTGAATTGGGTTTAAACACAGGGCGACCCAATAACATTGAGAGGATGGGTATTGTTGATTTATGCAGCGGGTCGCCCCTACAGATTTTGATATTATATCTGGTTAAATCTGCCCTGATTTATACATTAAAACAGATGCACCATCTCTCTCAATCCAGACGTTGATTAAACAAAGCAATTATAACAATGACTCAAATTCTTGATGCTTTGCCCCCGAATTTTCCCGCGAAAATCTTATGTGGTTATTTCAATCAGACGAGACAAGTTCAGATTGTGCGGATTGTCAATATTTCCAATTGGTACTTTGAGCGAGTCGTATTTCCTCGGCAACATCTCTTATTTGAAGCCTGTTCTGAGGCTCAACTTGAAATTTATACAGGGGCAATGAGCCAGGGAATTCTTCTAGATAGAATTGGCTGCGATCGGTTA